>Ga0209208_10002527_pt1 | contig 26266 bp, 17 predicted proteins | sample S1TSphfallax_3_FD_187694 | JGI IMG/M metagenome (GOLD analysis project Ga0209208, IMG submission 187694) | Host-associated microbial communities from peat moss isolated from Minnesota, USA - S1T2_Fd - Sphagnum fallax MG (SPAdes) (version 2) | ecosystem: Host-associated > Plants > Peat moss >...
GCAAGGGACACTATAAAAGGTGAATTCCATGGTCAGTCATTGTTGCAAAGCATGCAATAGAACTTTCACTACTTCAAAAAGTGGGTGCAATTCACTAGATCCGGTTCACTAAACCATTGAACTCACGATTTTCCAACTAGTCCCTGTTTACTAAGACCAGTGAATTCACTCAAAATCTAGTGAAATCACTTAGCGTACAGGGGACACCTTTTGTTGTAGTGTTTGGACACAAAGTTTTATCATGATCATGAGATTGTACTAGCTGAAAACCCTTAACCCTTGTGGCTGAATCATGCCCAGTTCAGATGGAGCAATCAGAGTTCAAGCATAAGAAATCATGAGGTCAAGGCAAGTGACAATATAACTAGTGGGCTTTTTCTTCTTTTGATGAGTTTTTTTCACCAATCCAAAAAATTTAGTGTTTTTTGGGCTAATCTTTTTGTTTAAATTGCCAGATTCTATATCAGGTTCCAGTAGGTGGCCAAGAATATAGAAGGATGCTTAAATTTGTATTATCATTCACATGCTGTTTATAGCCAAATTTTGCTAAATCTATGGAAGATCGCCACTCCTGCTACATTCAGAAATTGACAAAAAACACAATGACCCGTATGAAACATGAACACAGAGATAGAGAAGAAGAGAAACACTTACTGTTGTTGCAAGATGGTTGCCTTGAATGCTCCAGATGGTGTAGTGCTGCAGCAGTTGTACATGTCTATCTCTCACACCAATCACCAGAGGTTAACTAGTACATTTCTATAAAAAAAACATCCTGGTTCAAAATAAGATTTTTGTCTTATCACTTTGGAGGTATAAACATTCAGAAATCAAATTAGGTTCCTGGAAAACCTATTGTCAATGAATATGCAAGAATGCCTAAGCTTCAAAGATTAATGTCAAGCTGTATGTGAAAAAGTCCTAAGAAAACATGCAAGGTCCTTTGTCATCTTGTGCAGTAGCCCATGTCACCAGAAACCAAGTATACTGAGAGCTACACAAAGTTTTACACAGGTTTAGAAATGAGGTGTATGTTCTATCTCCAGTCTAAATTACATGAATGGTTTTCAGTAAGTACATTAAGGTCTGGGGTGGGAGATCATATCATTTTCTTGACCATATTACATGAAATAATCTTCCATTGATGATAATACACTCACAATAGTGACCAAAATGTGACATGAATTGTTGAAAGATTGTTGAATGTGCCACCCCATACCTTAATATTATGGAATGGCCTCACCCTGGCCATTATATTGGGTGTGTTGCCTAACTCACACTAACAGGCTTGCCTGATACCTTACCCAACATGATGGGCAGGGCTCAACCATTCCATAGTACTTAATCCATTCTTCTTCATTCTTAATCTTGAGTATAACTGTCTCCAGGGTTTCAACCGGTACCTAATCAGTTCAGGATGAATGGTATATGTAAAGTCTACAAAAATATAGGTTTATCACCACCTCACCTATAACAAATTCTCAAAAACTATGATCATGAGTTCCTGAAGATTAAGAATTCAAAATAAAGCATCTCATTAACAACATGAGTGACCAGAGAACAAGTTGGATGATGAACACCATGTCTTATAAGAAACAAACAGCCTCTCACCAAAAGGGTTCCTGAAAAATTGTATGTTCCAAGCTATGATTTTGCTGAAAGCATATGGATTTTATAACGTTGCACAACTGGAGAACTCATAAGAGAGGAATGCACAGATTGTGTACAACTCTGATGCACAGTAAGAACACCTAAGGACAACTTTTTGGATTTGCAATCTGGACACAAGGAATCACTTCAACAGGATATTGTTTTTCTTACAGTAGTAGGCCATTGCTCATGACATATGTATGTTTATGTGATGTTTATTCATTTGTTTCTTTGTCTTCCTTTTGATAGGTGCTCAATGTACCTTTAGGAAACCTGAGGAAATTATTTCCTAGAATTGTTTGCTTATCTTTCATTTTTTTCAAAAATTTATCACTTGCACAGCATTGAAATGTCTGCAATCCAAATGTCTGCAATTTCATGATAAAAGTTCCCTGATGTGACCCATCATTAGAATCTGGCATGCTTGACTTCTTTTTCATGGCAACTACCATCGGAGATTATCTTTTTTGCATTCTAAGTTTCCCCTCAACCACCTAAACCTTTGGGAACAACCACAAGAAAGCTTTCACCTCTCAAACAACATACACTTTCATATTGTGAAGTTCACACCAAAATATATATTTTTAAAAATTGCACACTCACACACAACTACAAAACAAATAAATATACAAGCACATGATTTTTCCACCGAATTTCAAGCTTTGATGTCTCTTCCTTTATAAGCACAAACCTCCAAAAACTAGAGAGAAATTTATAGGGTTCCCACACTCACTGCTTTTTTATTTCCTAATGTTTGAACTTTAAACTTTGGACTAGGGACCAAGGTTGAGGCAAAAACATTTAGAATTCCTAAAGGAAAGGTTGAGACTTGATGAAAATGGAACACTCACTCAAATAAGAATGAAAATGTTTGGAAATCAAAGAAAGACACTCTCAAGAGTTCCAAGTTGCACTCTCACATTGGGAGTTAGGATTTGTAAAGAGTTTTGATTTTTTGGGGCAAGGTTTAGAAGAACAGGTTGACCACTTTCAATTTAGTGATTTTTGGTTTTAATGAAAAACTCTTGAAGATATATACCTTTTTTTTTAGCTTTAATTTTGATACAAAGTTGTTTTGTAAGAGTTAAACGTCAATTTGTGGAGTGAAACATAAATCACAATTTCATAACCTTGAGAAGCTTTGAATGAGAGCTGTAAGATAGTGTTATTTGATCTTCAATTTGGCCCAATTTCCCATGATTTATTAGCTCTTAAAGTCACTAGACAACAAATTGTTTAAATTTCACCCAAAAAATGTTGAAATTTATTGTATATATATACAAGTGTGCCTATTGGAGAAATTCAAGTCATCATAAATTGTATGTGAGCTTGCAATGAATCCATGATCTAATTTTGATTCAAAATTACATTAATCACATTCTTTATTAATTTATGTAATTGAGAAGATAGGGAAATGCATGTGAAATATGTTACTTTAACCAAGCCATTTTGAAGTTCTCACACCTTATTTTAATTATGAGAAATTAGAGAATGTGCCCTATGTTTTTAGAGTTCTATTCGTTGTCAAATTTAAATTTTATTACCAACATCACTTCACAAACCCAAAGGTAGCCAACCATAACTAATAAGAAATTGCAATTGCTTAGTCAACTATGTTACTTGTGGTTTTCCTCAACAAGGTTCAACAAGGTGAGAATCAACAGTGGCAAAGACCGCTCTGGAACAAGCCCAGGTACCTGAACCCAAGATCACTACACAGAGCAGCATCTCACCCTACCGGACTCGGGCACAGTTCCTCGGTGGAAAGGGCCCCTTTCATATTAAGGGGGAGTATTCGTATAACCACCGGGCCGATTGCATAGCACAACCAAGGATTTTGAGGAGGAAATTCTGCCATTTTCCAGAAAGAGAACACATTTTTCCAGAGCCTCGTGCACTCCAGCTTGGATGGCAACAAGTGCAATGGAGACAGCCGCGAGCATCTAGCAATTTGACGTGACTAGAAAATCCTTCAAAATGTACATCAGAACAGGAATGATGTGAAATTATCAATTCCGAAAATGGGGAGCAATTTCGCTGAAAATCCACGATGCGTACCACCACCACTATGTACTAGTACTGGTAACTACTTCAATACAAGACGAGACATGGCATCTACAAAGTGCAGCAGATAATCAGTACATGTAGACTTAGCTCTCCCAAGCAATTCTGATGCAATGTGGTGCTTATGGTAATCGGAAATTATACACTGGGTCGAAGGCTTGCTGCGCTGCTACTTGTTGCAGCTGATTATGATCAATCGTTTTGTTGCTTCTTCATGTTTCTCTCCTCCCAAAGCGTAGGGAGCCCCTTCACATTCTGCAGTGTGATTTGTGGGGGCTCATTGTCAGGTCTTGGAGCCGGCAGTGGAATTGTGGGTATCATCACTTCGATCACAAATACCTCGTACCAACCCTCCTCTATGCAAGCCCCGGCATGACCTCGTAACTTGTCAGGCTCCCCTGCTAATCCGCGAACCTCGGCTATGCCTGCTCTCCGGCTTCTGTCAGACGGGTTCATGATTTGAACTCTATCCCCTTTCGCGAACTGAGCCAACATAGAATTAATGATTCAGTCCACGCGCATAGTTATACGATGTATTCAATTCTCTATGCAATTTATTCCTCCCAGCTAGCTAGCTACTGATCTCGAACATTCCATTCAAGAATTTCTTACTGCAACTCGAGTTTCAACCCTAGTAGAAGATAAGAAGTGAAGAGTTTTTCAAGAAAGAGAGTTGCAAGGGACAATGAATTGAAGAAAAGAAACCTTCGGAAAAATGTTCGAAGTGGGCTCCGATGCGACCGCATTCCGCCGGGTGTTCGGCCTTATTAGTACCCCTCTACTAGATTCACCTGAAGGCGGTGCCATTCCAGCCATAATTCTTCTCACGATCTGTCATTGCATCCCACCACCCGAACAATGGAACGAAGCTGTCATTCCATGCCACTGCAAAAGCACAAAAGCTAGCGATACGTTCGAAAGCTGTGAGTTCGTGAAAGAAACTGCAGCTGGATCAATGCCTTGAAGAACGTACTCTCAGAACTGCGTACTCGTACGTGAAGCCGTAAGGCTACAACTTACTTGCGAATCTTTCCATAATCTAACTTCAAGACCTCTGTCCTGTAGGTCCCCAGTAAGAATATCACTAGCTGCATCTCAAGCTTCCTCAACAATTTAAGTCGTTTTAGATCAAGACTCACTTGAGGCCGTTGCAAGAGCAAACTAATCTTTTGCCAGGAAGAAGAAATTCCCGACTACACACGAAAACTTTCCAAACCATCTTCATGTGATCACACGTATATGAGACCATGTTCATATACTATTGTTCCTTTACATCGAGACTCGAAAGTCGAGACCCACTGGTGAAGACTGTCACAGCTGTTCAAATGAAAGATTTTGAACAACAGCTCAAAGAAAGATCGATCGAGAAGTTGCTGCTCAGCGTCGACTATTTACAAAACCTTTTCGCATGAACAAAACTGCTACTTACAAATCCATCGAGCTGTAGTCCACGAATTCAAGAAGAAGATTCTCATCATAACACGATGCGATTGAATGTGCTGATCCGCTACCGGGCTGCTCCTGATAGTACTGATCTGGATTTGAAATCGAAACAATCTTCAACTGCTGCAAGAGGAAATTTTGTTAACAAGGCAGTCTTGTTTGTAATTATGATGGACATGTGACCAACCATGTACAAAGAGAAGCTTGCACACATGTATTTTGTCCTAGGCAGGTTCAACGCTTCGCAAATTGCAAAAGACTGATGACAAAGAAGCAAGCCTCTTTATTCCACGTCCACACCACAAGAACACTCAGGTCGATCGCTGTTGATTTAAGCTTCAAGAAGTACCTATCATGAGTACCTACTTATAATGATTTCTGAGAGTTCACAGTTTTAACATCACGAGAAAAGCAGGACTATTGTTTAAGTACAATGCACAACCCGAGTACCCGGAAGTTCTCAGAGAGTCGAGCCTTTGTACACACTAGATTGTCTTTTGCACAAACTATATTGTCTTTTGCGTTAGCAACCTGACAAAGTTTCATATTGTCCGATCGCCATTTGAACTATTGTATTATTCTTTCTCAGTTGCAACACATTGCTTGATCACAGATTTCACGATCTATCTCACAGATTCAGATTCATTTCGTAGTTAGAAGACCTCCGGGATGGCACTATGAGTATGCACCGTTGCTGGGTTCAAGAAAATTCCATCATAGATCGCGGCTGCAACGGCGGCGCCGAGGAACGGGCCAACCCAATACACCCAGTGGTTGGTGAAGTCCCACTCCACGATCGCGGGTCCGAAGCTGCGCGCTGGATTCATCGATCCGCCGGTATACGGAGCGCCTACCAATATATTCACCAACACCGTGAAACCGATAGCGAGGGGCGCGATCACTCCGATGTTCCCCCTCTTCGGATCTACGCCTGTTGCAAAGACCACGAAGACCAGCGCAAAAGTGAGGATGGCCTCCATTGACATAGCTGCAAAGACCGTTTCCCCGACGCCGACCGTGTGCACCGAAACCGGCTCTCCTGTCGTCACCTTTTGCAACACCCAAGCTCCTGCCACCGCGCCCAGTAACTGCGCAATCCAGTACATGATCAATCTGACAATCGTGATCTGGCCCGCCAGCGCGAGCGCTAGCGACACTGCAGGGTTAACGTGCCCGCCTGAAATGTGGGACGTGGCTGCGACGAGAACCGCGAGCGCAATCCCGTGAGCGATGGCGATGATGAGAAGACCGCCAGCACCCAGATCCCCGGAACCGTGGATCTTCTGGTACGACATCGATGATCCCACTCCGACGAATACGAAGAAGAAGAGGGCGATAAATTCTGCCAAAGTGCCTCTCAGCGCGTCAGGCGACGAGATTTCCTCTGCATGTCCAAATGCAGGCCTCGCCATGATCAAATCGATAACTCGACCTTTGCTGCTGCTAAATCAGATTCCCAAAGGTCCAGATCTCTCACACACTAGAAGATCACAAAGTTTCTCAGCAACGTACGTAAGCTTGCTTCGAGTTGTAATTCAATTCTCTATCACTCACAAAACTTAGTAATCTCTTAGCGACCATCCCAGTACAAAGCTAGACTGTAGTGTAAAATCCTCCTGCTGCTCAAGACGTCCACAACGACATATTCTATTGCAACCCACGAACATTCCTCAGCGTTCACGTGGAGGAACACAAGCGCCTGGCAACGAGCCCAAGAGATTCGTCCTGAAAATGGCGAGTTGCTGCAGATTTTATAAAGCTCCTGGCGGTCACGCGGTACTAGAGATACCGAGTTATGGATGTAGTAATGAATGCGCGGCAGGCTTTCTGCATGACTATCACCACCGAGAGCTAGCCGCTGCTTTGATTTTTTGTGGACAGAAACTTTTCCATGTTGAACGAAACCATCACGACGTGGCCATGCAGCTTCTCTTGTTGCCATCTTTACTGCAGTCAGCCCATTCAAGTGGATGATGTGTACTTGCAGACGAGCTCGTGATGCACATTTATTGCCATTTCGAGAGTGGCAGCTGCTATTTTATTACTATCCTTGTGCTTAATGCACTCGGCCGTCGATCTGTGACTCGATCGTTCACGGCTTTCTGTTTGGAAACGCGGATGTGATGACTCTTTGTTTAACGTCGTGTGCTGTCATGGGGGCGAGGGTCCAGTTCATGGATAGATTATGTATGCTCCTGCGCAGTAGAGAAACTCCACTAGTCTACTCGAACAGCAAAACTTTTCACATTTAAGATTACGAATGACGTAAGAAAAATGTCGAAGAAATTACGAGATTCTTTCTGAACATTGTATGCAAGTGCGAATCGAGATTGACACTCGAATCATATGATTCTGCGCGTCTTGTAAGTGGCGGCGATCATGAAACAGGGAGCAGCTTAGGGGGGCCCACTTTTGGATGCAAGAGGTTGCAGACAAATGATATCGAGATTAATGCTTGGACAGGTTTTTTTATTCTGAATAGAAGAAAGCAGGTCATGCATTTGGAGCTCATCTCATTCCCCAGAATTTAACACAACGTCTGGGGTATGAGCATTGAACTCCTCGTCAGTGCCGTAAAGGAAATGAGAAGGTTGAACTTTTGCATCACGCGAGTCTCATGAGCAGCAAAGGAATTCACAAATCTGTACCCTGAGCTTCAAGAGAGACGAAAATCATGCATTCCTGGCCCACAAGATGCAGGATCTCATCACAAAAACATGATGATCGCGACTGTGATAGCAGCGGCAATCTGAGATGTCACTCAGGTTCCCTCGAAACTTAGCAGGAACATCAAAGAAGCTGGCGGCGAACTGTGCACCTCTCTGCACCTGGCAGAAATTGTGCACCTCTCAAGGTGAAGCTCTCTGCCAGATTCTTCAGGTAACAAAATGGTTCTGGACGATGGACAACAAGGCAGTTGAAGCTTTCTTGCCCTGCACAATTCTGAGAAACAATTTCTTGCAGACTGAAAGCTAGACTAACTCTCTACCCTAAATTCTTCAGATTGTGAAACTTGTAACATCTGAATGGTTCTAACTTATGGAGGATAGACAAGAATGCCGTTGAAGTTTTCTTGCAGAAATGTGAGAGGAAATTTTCTAGCACACTGAAGCTGACATTCTCTGCCTAATTCTTCAGATTGTGAAATGTAACCAAATGGTTCTGGAAGATAGACAAGACTGCAATTGAAGCTTTTCTTGCCTTGCACAATTGTGAGAGAGGACTTCTTGCACACTGCAGGTGTGGCTTACTGCCAGATTCTTCAGATTGTGAAGTCACTATAACAGGATGGTCCTGGAGAATGTACAAAAAATGTCATTGAAGTATTTGTCCCCTTGCACAAAAGTGAGAAAGGATTGCTTGTGCACTTCAGGTGTAGCTCTCTGCCAGATTCTTCAGATTGTGAAGTCACCATAACAGGATGGTCCTCAAAAATGAACAAATAATGCCATTGAAATATTTGTCCCCTTGCACAAAAGTGAGAAAGGATTGCTTGTGCACTTCAGGTGTAGCTCTCTGCCAGATTCTTCAGATTGTGAAGTCACCATAACAGGATGGTCCTCAAAAATGAACAAAAAATGCTATTGAAGTATTTGTCCCCTTGCACAAAAGTGAGAAAGGATTGCTTGTGCACTTCAGGTGTAGCTCTCTGCCAGATTCTTCAGATTGTGAAGTCACCATAACAGGATGGTCCTCAAAAATGAACAAAAAATGCTATTGAAGTATTTGTCCCCTTGCACAAAAGTGAGAAAGGATTGCTTGTGCACTTCAGGTGTAGCTCTCTGCCAGATTCTCCAGATTGTGAATTGTAAAAAAATCATTCTGGAAGATGGACAAAAAATGCCACTGAAGTTTTGCTGCCTTTCACAGATGTGAGAAAGGATTTCTACAATATTGAAGCCAAGGTACCTCATGGTTGTTCCTTGGAGGTACCTTGTGATTAATCGTTCAAGATAATCTTAAGTACACCTCCTTATCTAGAGGAGGTAGATTGAATTTGTAGGAGATTTTGGAGCAAATTTCCAAATCACCCAATGTGCTTGTCCAAGGCAGCTGTTTCTCTGAAAGATTTCTTACTAGACTTTGGCAACTAATCCTTTGGACAAACATAAGTATGTAATTGTGGGGATGGTGAAGGGACACAACTAGTAGCATTTCAAAGCTGGTGAACAGTTGCACCTTTTCATCCAATTATTTACCACTCATGCTTCTTCCTTCCCCTTTGTACAGATTGTGGTGCTGATTTTTTGGCAAGGAGATCATGTTCAAAGTAGGAAAACATAAAGGTGGTGAGTTCTTCCGCCAGTTGGAGAAGCAAGCTCCACAGCTGTCCCTACATTGCAAATTCAGAAAAAAACCTGCAGCGCAGGCTGTAACAAGATCAACAAAACTTTCCCTGGGTCAGATCATTTTTATACACCAAGCGCATACTGTGTGTTCTCTTCCTCCCTCATCCCAAATGAAAGTGCAGTGGTAATTTCCTTCACCTTGTTTGTTACTCAATTCACAATGTAAGCACTTTCAGGTTTCCTCTTCTTAGTGTTCAGTCTTTGTTTGTTTTGCCATCATACAAATCATGATGGTGAAAGTGCATGTCACTAAGCTTTTTCAGTGCAATTGTGGCCCACTGATCACCATTCATGATTTTGCTGTTTTGTGTCACATGACTGAATTGATGAACTCCTAAACTCTTGCACCACATGCCCATGTTGAGAAGAAAAAATTGACACCTGGTGAGTAGCCTCCAGCTAAGGTTTCAGTACAAGATTCAGGTTCTGTATGATCTAGAGGTTGTCTTGCACCAGGTAGCTTGATAGGAAGATGATAGGGTACAAAGATGAGATGCAAATATTGTGTGTTCAAAAGTTTGACATCAAATTTGGACTCAAAATGTTTACTGCTTTGTTTAGAACCTTGTAGAGAGACATGTGAGGAAACACACCAAATTTCCTAGAAGGATGATGATGTTGCTATGATGTCATACTGTTTTATCTGGCCATGATGATGGGGTCAGGATCATGAGCTTCACTTCAAGACTAAGATCTTACCTTGTGGTTTTCTTTTCTGGATGATCTCCTGCAAGTTGAGAAAAGACATAATTTACACACACGCACACAGAGAGGGAGAGAGAAGAGGGCTGCCCTAAAAGCTGAAACAAATGCAGCATGCCATTAGGTTCATCAAAGGAGAACATGCTGGATGAGCCTGATGAGCCTGCCGCCTATGCGGCGGGAGGACCAAGGCAAGAAGACCCTGGTCCTCGACCTTGATGAAACCTTGATCCACTCTTCATTCCAGCCCACTCGTGTGTATGACTTTATAATCCGTGTTGAGATCGAGGGTCGAATGACAACTATTTATGTGCTCAAGCGCCCTTATGTCGATCGGTTTCTTCTTGCAGTCTCCAGAAAATTTGAGGTGGTTGTGTTCACTGCCAGCTTGAGGAAATATGCAGACCCACTTCTTGATCAATTGGACATCAATGGCCTCATCAAGTATCGTTTGTACCGTAACTCATGCCGATCCATGCAAGGTGGGTTTGTGAAAGATCTTTCTCGGCTGGGGAGAGATATGAGCAATGTGGTAATTGTCGATAACAACCCTCATTCCTACTTATTGCAGCCATCGAATGCCATTCCTATTGGCACATACATTGATAACATGAGGGACCGAGAGCTTCTTGACCTCATTGACTTTCTCGACCATTTGGCTGATAGCTTTGATAGTGTCCCTACAACTCTGAGCTTGCATTTCAGCAACTAAATTTACTCCCCTTGAACCCTTCCTTTCACTTGCAAGTTGTAGACCATTTGCTGCAACACAAAACCATGAAAATCCATCAATGTTGCTAATATATCTTAGCAAGATTAAGGATTTAATATCCCAATAGTCTACCTGTAAGGGTCAAATGTTTGCATATCACCAGTTGTCTTTTGCAGGATGTGTAGCTTCTTGACAAAATTGGGATTGCAATGAGCTGTACACTAAATCCAAATCATTGAGGAACCCTCTACTTTGTATGCTTCTTGAGCTTCATGCATCAAATTTGTTGGCATTTTAACTGATTTTGACTTGTCTGCGGCATGTTCTAATCTGCTTCAGGAGATGCTTCTTGGATCCATCTTAGAGAAGTTGCAAAACCTTCCAAATACTCCTAATTCCTAGGCCATGCCCTAAATTGTGCCTAGGATAATAACTAGGAACTGTTTTAACTCTTTTGCATTCTTTGACAGGGCTGATGTCCACAGGAGAGAAATTTTTTTTGGCATCAAACAGGGGAAAGCTTTGGTTTTGGAACAAAATGAGTTCTAAACTTGTGAATGCTTTCTTTCTGACTTGCTTTTGCACTTGCATCTCAGAAACTAACATCATAGTTCTATGTGGTGCTTTCTCAACTGTGATGCTCTGCCAGGAGACTCTGAACATGCAACTGTCCAGTGCATAAGATTCATAATTTCACTCAACCCTAAAGCTGCTCTTAGTTTTCATGTACAACAGTATTTTCTATGGTATAGTACTTGACATGCTATTACTGCATACAATTGGAATCCTCAATTTTGTAATGAACTGATTCTGTTACAGCAATTCTGATGTCTCTTTGAGCCAGAGATATGTACATGGGTAATAAGTAGTTAAAATCCTAGGAGGCATCATCTCTTAAGCAAAAGATAGAGAATTATTTCGGAACTTCGAGCTGAGTGAAAAAGCTGGGTAGTAAGAAGAGCCAACTCCCCATTGAGCTGGATTGCATTGTTTGTGGCACTTTCACTTCCATCACAATATTTGTCAAGTAGTGTATTGTAGAGTCTAAATTCCTCTACATGGTCAATTGTGTTTTGTATACTAGTGCCAAATAGTGGAGAAATTTATCAAATTATTTGGAAAGTTCTTTGACAACCTTCCATATTTTGGGTGTGAGTGGAAAGTAAATCTTGTTTTCTTCTTATAAATGCACCTCACTTCAAATGTGTGGTATAGTCTCAACTTGCACCTTCAAAAACCAACCCACTTAAGTAAACTCCACCATCAAGTTTCTCCCTTTTAAGAAAATTCTATAAGCAACAAACAAAAATTCATGGGGAGAAACATTCTGCCCTAAAACTGTTCAGTGGCCATACATGTGATATGTTTCTTTGTTTAAAGATGTGACAACAGACATCACCCGATTGACTCTAGTGAAAGAGCATATATGTGATCCCTCTTGGAAATGGTGGTCAATGATCAATTATTACATCTTCCCAAAGTTTAATTTCATACTCAATCATGCCAATAGTGGCTTCATGGCGTCTTGAACATAATTTTTATTTTGCTCTCAACAAGAGGGATTTGTGTGACGAAGGCTGATGTCCAGATGTTACATTCAAGATACCATTGGTGACCCAAGACTGGAAGAAAGCACCGCATTCAATCAAATCAGCTACATATTAAACTTAGCAATGGCTTTTGGGATGGATTTGACTTGTTAGGGTTCAATTCAACAAAATTGCTATTCTAACCAAAAGAGCTCCATGTACAACATGACTATGACACTACCTACTATGACAAAGTCTGATGAAAAATTAAGGGTAGATGAAAACCTAAGTGAATGATAGAGCACCGTCAAAAGTGATACATGACAACTTTCTAACAATTGATGGTGGTGGTTGGTGCTATGGATTTCCAGATTTGCTTTGCATTTGTGTGGTTTGTTGTTTTGGAAGTTATATGTGATAGCTTGATCTTTTGTTACAATAGCATTTTGTGTTGGTGTTTTGTTGGATTTTATGGATGCCTTATGGGACATTGGAACAATTTCTTGGAGGATTGATTTCCAAAGGAGATATGAAGCTAAACATTTGTAATTTGTTGAAACGCTTGATTATTGAAGTGTTGTTCTTTGTTTTTTTTCTAGTTGCTTGCATTATGATAAAGGAGAAAGTCCTTATGTTGGGCTTAAATTCTAGATGAAGTATGTATTTCTCTACTGCACATATGCTTCAAATGATGAATTCAGGCTTTAGAATAGAATTTAGGGATCACAATTCAAGGATATGATGAAGATCTCTAGGGATTTCGAAGTGATCCAAATGGCAAATCAGTTGTGGTACAATCAAATTTTTGGTCAATCCACTAGAGTTCTATTGGGCTAATATGTGGATGGGGAGAGAGTACCCAATTGTGTGGAAGCTTCAAAGTAAGGTTATATTCTAAAGGAATCTAATGTGTTATGAGGAAAATCTATCGATGGGCATACAAAACATTGCACTATGTTTGTCAACTTCCTGGTTCAATGTAACTCATTCTAATTTTCATGTTGTAGTTGGAATCACCATACAACATCTAGTTTAATAGGGATTGCTTGTGTTTAGGCATTGAAACACAAGTAAATTTCTAATGTGGGATATCTATAGCATTATATTTATGTAGTCCAATAATGTTGTTATGGGGAAATGGTTTTTCTAAGTTGGGAAAAGTTTAATCATAGTGTGGTCTACCATTATAAAGATCAGTGGTGCTCATGAAAGAGACATCAAAATGTTTTGATCCTTGATGATTTATAGTTTAAAGTAAATTGATTAGATAGGATACCATTTAGGCTAGTGATTTGTGATGATTTCTAGACTTAAGTATCATAATGTTGTTACATATGGCCAAGTTGGTTACATGACTATTCAATTATATAACTAGGGTAATACAGTGGCCGTATTTCTTTTTCGTTACAAGAGTTCCATTTTAAGACTATTTCAACTTGGCTTCAAGAAATCCATTTGAATCTTGAACCACTCATTTCATAGGCAATTTGCAATAACCACTTTTGGAGATTTGGTTCTATTTTTTGAATTCATCTATCCATTGAATTTGTAAACTTTTGAATAATCAAAACTCACGGGTTTTTAACCACTTTCAAATGTTCAATTATAATACATTCAACATCGATCCTATGAACACATTACTAGAACCCAACTGAAATTTTGAAATGTCTACTAGAGAATATTTTACCTTTACACGACTATTAATAGGTGACATAACCACTGGCCCCACCTCCTCATTGTCATCTTTAGCCATGTTCAATAGAATTCAACTTATTTTTTTTCTATCATGCTTTCAAGATGATGCATTGCCATGAAAGCCAAATATCCAAGATTGTTGGGGTGTTGTATGCAACTTTTCATGGAATTCAATGAAGCAAGTTTGGCACTCATTAACCTCATTCCATGCCTTTTTTTTACACATCAATGACCATACCAACTAATTTGGCATAATTTCAAACAATTGTAAAAACCTCCAAGATTTTTCTTTGTGTATTTGGAACATAATTTCCTAAGGCATTTTGGAAATTGAAATGCCAAAATGCCTTCAATCAATTTTTCCCATGGTGCTTGGAAGGTACCCACCAAATTTTCATATGTCATTAAAAGTAGTGATTTTTATTTTTATTTTTTTTAAATTTGCTTGCTTGGTTTCTTTTTTCCTTGGATGTCCCTTTTGCTCAAATTTTTCACCTCCTTTTTTTCCCCTTCACTTCCCTCTTCCCTCCTACACTTTCTTTCGAACTCCCTCTCTTGCGATTTTCTCATAATGTTGTTTTGTAATGTTTTCTTGCAATGTTCTCAATTTGTGCTTTGTTTTTTCTCATCTTTTCGCATTGTTCATGACGCTTGTTCTTTCACTTGCATTGTTCTTTCTTGCAACTTTCACCACAAGTTTCCAATGCATTTACTCATGATGCTAAACATGATGTTCATTGTGTTTTACACATTATTTCACAATGCACACAACAAATCTTTCAAGACCTTTTGTTTTGTGCTTTGATTTGTTGTCTTTCATAGTGCTTGCAACAATTTTTCACCTTTTCACCCTCTTTCTATTGGCACTACATTATTGTTTTATTCATGGCACTTAAGGAGTTTACAACTTTTAATTTTTTGGTTTTTTTCAAAGCTTATTTTGTATTCTTTGTTTTTTTATTTCCTATAAATATTTTGATAACAAAAATTTTGTACCTTGGTTAATTGATGTGTTACAAGAAATGAATTTGGCAACATGTGTAATTTATATGTTTAAAGTTCACCCTTTTTCACAATGAACATTGTTCAATTGTTAATTAAACATGAATAAAAATTTGTATTCATACTCATTGCATTACATCAATTTCAAATTTCAACTTCAAAATTTAAATATGTTGTCCAAAATTAGGTCATTAAGTGGAACCTAAGAACATTACCTGGTTTTTCTATTAACAAAATTTGACAACGATAGGTGGGTGGAAAAATTTCACATGAAAAAAATCACATTATTTAACTTTGCATATGGCTTCAAACCCATTCAAATACAATAAATGAAACATATTATCACAAAGTTATTCTTATAAAATTCCATGTTTGTTGTTCCATTTATAAATTAGCCAAGGTGCCAATTTTCCAATTTACAACAAAAATTTTACAATCATGAAGTATATAATATCAATATTACCACTATAACGCCACTTTAATTTGGTCCATATCCATACTTAATTCATGAATAGTGACCAAACAACCCCCGAACTATTATTCAACATAGTGGTTTCAAATCATGAACCAACATGCATGCAATTTTTCCTTTACAATGAAAATGTTGTTATAGGGAAACATTAAGAACAAATTTTGTCCAAATCCACCATAACATTACTAGGACCCCATTGGCACACAAATGAGAGTGTAATCCAACATGAATTTTCCACTAAACATCCATTATAGTGAAAATGGATGGTCAAATCCACCCAGGACAATGTTCCATGGTGGTGTTTGCACTCAACAACCAATTAGGTGGTATGCAATAATGGAATAGGACATAGTTTTCTTTATCTTTGGTATTGCATGAATTTGTTCATGCATTCATTTTTGTATACAAAAATGCTATTTTTTGGCCGTAGGGAGACACAATGGCAATTGTAATTAATGAAATAAAAATTTGGTGTGGCCTTTTTAATTTGCAAGGTGCTAATGATTACACACATATATCAATTGTAAAACCTCTTTCATTTCTTAAAGATTATTACTATCACAAGTTAAGGGGTTATATTATAATGGCACAAGCAATTATACATTGTAAAAAAAGGTTTTTTGATCTATGTGTGGGCTTTTTATGAACTATAAACAATTTGAGGGTGTTATGTTGCAAGTCTATATTATATTAAAAAAAATTTAGCACCACGGTTTGTTTGCAACTAACAATACAACTTTTCAACATGGTTTTCCACCATCCCTTTTGGGTGATAAAAGGTATCCACTAATTACATGGATCAAACTCCTTTCAAGGAAGAAAATAAACATATTGTTTTGGAAATTTTGTAAAACAAGAAGCACAAATGGGGTCACTCTATCATGGAGAATGTTTTTATCAGTCTCAAAAAAAAATTTGGGAAGGATTTTACCAAAATTGATTCACATGTTTCTTTTGTGCCTGATGTTTTTTCGTTTGTTGTTTGTTACATAATTTGTTATGATCATAAAGTGAAACTAACATTGATAGACTAAAGAGGATCATTGATGTGGAATTACAATATAATCTAAAATTGAAAATGGCACAAAAAAACATCAATGTTGTAAGAAAAAAAATATCACATGCAATTGAAGGGCACAAGCAATTTATAATAGGTAACATGCAAGGAATTGAACATTCATCTTGCAAAGCAAAGTTATGTCACATGATGATCACATCAATAATCACAAATGTAAACTCACATTTTCAACTTGCTAGAAAATCTAATTCAAAGCTAAATCAACATAAATGCATTGTACTATGTGTCACTTTTGTTTTTGGGTAAAAACATGGTACACTAGACCATTTACAGCAACTCAAAGTCCATTCTTAGAGTCCAAATCCAATTTTTTTTTTAAACATTTAAATGTTGTTGAAATTCATTGTTTTTTTCCATTTCCAAGTTCATACCACCATAATTTAAACATTTTTTCAAACCTTTAAAAATGTGGGCCTTGAAAAAAATCAATTTGGATATTGAATGGATTTTACAAATTTGAAATTTTCATTTTAAATCTTAAAATTTTTGAAAGATTTTTTCTTGCTTGATTTTTTCATCTTTAGTGTTATGGTACTTCAATGTGTGGTCGTAAAAAATTATAGGTTTAGTTTCCAACTCCACTAGAAGAAAAAAGTCCATAATGATAGTTTTTTTTAAGTAGTTTGGACAAGGGAAATTCGATGTACCATCCTTTATAAAGTCCACCTTGGATTGAACATTTATCCTTTTAGTAAAAAAATTTGGGGTTTGAAAGATTAGAATGTAGGTTTCAATTTTTCATTTCATTTTCGCCTAGTTTCTCAAATAGATTCACATACAATGCAACAATATTTAATTCACCCATAAAAAACTACCACTAGGACATCCAAAAAAGACCATCATAGCATGTTTTTACCTTTTTTGCATTATTTGTAGGTCAAGTCTTATATACATTGTCCCTTCATTATGCACCCTATTTGTTGTCTTCATCAATACAACCCTATTTTGAAAAGACAATTTCCTTACCTTAATCACCTTCAAGCATCATGTTCATGACATCTACAAGGTTTGTAATTGCCTTGACCATGTTGATTTCAATCTCATTTGTGAACTTGTTTTTATTTTTGAAATAGTCCAAGTACTTGTCAAAAATTGATTCCAAAATTTTTTATCATTTTTAATTGATCATGTTTGTCTCATTCATGTGCTCTTACATGCAATCAATGAACTCCGCTAACAATCGTGTGCTTTGTTTTATTATTTTAGCTATGCTTTTATGTGCTAAAAATAGTTGTATTTAAGACCATTGTTGTTAATGTTTCATGATCATAATCAATTCCTTATTCCTTTATTGATTAAATTTGATGTCTATGGTTTTTGTATGTTGGGATCATCATTTTGTTGTGCACTTAGACATTAAGGTTTTCACTATTAAGGATATGCACTGAGTTGTTCACAATTTTTTGCAGGAAGGCATTCATTGTTATTTGCATTAAAAAAATTCTTGGATAGGGATGTTACTAAAGTTTGTAGTCGAAGTTTCAGTGATGGTCTTAGTCATGACAATTGTTAAGAATTTTGAATGTTCAAGAAATATTATGGACTAAGGATTTTAAACCTCTTTCATGAATGCCCAACTATCCTCAATTTTTGCCACACTAATATACCCAAAGAAAACTTGTTTTCTCCTTATGCCACCACTACTTAAATTAATTGGTTCCTCAACAATGAGTTCTACAATTGGATGTTGATGGTTATTTGCATCATGCATGTTATTATGCATGTGAGAGGATTAAAGATAGGTTTTTTTCCCATGAACTTTAACATCATGTCATGGTGGGCCTTGTTAAAAAGTCAAGGCAAAATGTTGTGATGCCTTATCTTATGAATTCATTGCCCAATCCTTTTCTTTTTGTCATGTTCCTAACCAATGATCAAATATTTTCTTGCAATTTTTGAAAATGACTCCCCATTTATCCTTACAAGTAGGGTTGTTTCTCATGTGTTAAGAAAATCTAACACTCATGAGAATCACAAAACTCTTTTTCCATTTGGTTTCAACTATTTTGAATTCATCTCTCAAATCAACCTTGTTTAAAGTTGCAATGTGCTCATCTTGCTTCTAAAGTCATGTTTTTACCACCATTGGCTTGGTCATTGTAGTTGTTCATGGCAACGTTGGATCTTCTTCCCCTTCCATGATAGTTGTTTCTATTTTAGGCTATGGAGTTCTATATCGATGGAGCTTTCCTTGTAGGCATGGCTATTGGTGTTGTTGAGTGTCATTGTTGGTGTTATTCTTGAATGTTGTTGTTGGTGCTACTACCAAGCGTTGTTGTTGGCACTATTGTTGAGCATGGTGCTATAATATTGAGTGTTGTTGTTGGTGCTATTGTTGGCACTATTGTTGAACATGGTGATGTTCTTGAATGTCGTCATTGGTGCTCCTATGAAATGTTGTTGGCACTATTGTTGAGCATGGCAAGGAGCTACTACTCTTTGGGCATGCTTTCAAAAGTGGCAGGCAAAGGAAAGGTGGCAAGAGTGGGCTCAAAGGTTAAGAGTGATGGTCACGTATGAGTAAACATTCAGTTATGTGCCAATTTTTGGGTCAAATACATTAACATTACATTTTACATTGTAAATCTACCTTTTAAATTTTTTTAATGATAAGTAACATTTGACTTAACATTGGCATAACATTTCATCTCACATAGGATGCCACTCCAGCATTTGTGTTAGATAACATTTCATGCGTGAACACTCGTCCTCTTTGTTTCCAGTTACACTCAGTTACCACTGGGTGTGAGTGGTGTTTAAGCCCTCTTGGGCTGCACCCTAGTGAGTCACTAGGGTGGGGCCAGTTCGCAGAGCCCTAAGGATGAACTAGAAAGCAGAATGAGGCTGGCATTGTCTAGTGCTTTTCTGACCAGCTCAAGAAAGGGGCGTTGGCTGAACCGTCACCTACAAAGGTAACATGGTAAAAAACCATTGTTGAGCGAGTATCAGATCTCACAATAAGCATACACCCCCTTCTCAGAGCAGTTTTTGATCCTTATAATCACAGTTCTTAAAAAAATCAAAGAACAACTGACTGAAATAACCTAAAATTGCAGAAATCAGGGATTCTTTCATGAAAGCCATAAAATCCTTCAACAGTTGTAGAAAACACTGGAACCAACAATTCTATGATTCTATCTATTACTTCAAAAAGCCAGAACCGGCAGTCATCAGCAAAACCAAATACCCACCCAACACAGGTTGGAAAAAAAAAGCCCTAAATTATTTATTTTTGGGATGCTTCTGAACATCATCATAAATGTCAAGTCCTCATTAGACCAAATCAGCGTCACCCTGTCCTCCAAATCCAACAATCCCTGGGCTAAAATATAACCTCTTTACGAGGCCTGACTCACGCAGATGAAGGGACCCATATAGGTGCTTCCGGTTCAGCCTGGCCCAGAAAAGGAGGCAATTAACCAGATAGGGTGAAGAATCCACTCAAGTCTGTGGCCTTTTGCACATCAATCAGTTGCATGCTCCACTACTCTTTGGCTGTTCATTCGTCTGCTATGTTGTTGTCCTCTTTACAACTCTCAGAACTGCTCAGAACCTCAAACGACCTCACCAAAAGCTCACAATGAAGTTCACATTTTGCTTCACTTTGTTTCCTCACAAAGCTATCTCTCTCAACTCCCCACCGAAGAGAGCTCTTCTTCCTCTGTTGAAGACCAGGGCACCAGCTACCCCGAAGTGTCTTGTTTAGTTTTTTTTTTTTGTTTTTTTTTTTAGTTTGTTCCCCATCAATGGTTGGGTTGCATCTGCAAGCTTCAACTGCTTCATGTTATGTTTCATTCTTCAGTAGTTTTTTAGCTTGATGGATGGGTTTTGTGAATCTAGCAGGAGTTTCTTGCGTTGGTCATGGTACGCCGAGTTGTTCCTTGTGTCTTTGCTTGCAGTTTGCGGCGCTGATCTGCCATTTCTTGCGTATAAGCTGGTTGGAGTTGCAGCCGGACCTGCTTTGATCGACAACAACGAGTCATGCTTGTCACATTGTGGGAGTGTGGCGATTCCGTATCCATTTGGTACTGCTCCGGGATGTGGGTTGCCGGAGTTTCGATTGAGTTGTATCAGTAACAATAGTACCACTGGTGCTTCTACTGCAAGCATGAATTACAGTTTTCCGGTGGATCCGGTGTTGTTGCTGTCCACTCCGTCTGGTGACTTTCAGATCACGGCTATCTCGAATAGTACCCTCTGGATCAACACCACGACTGTGAAAGCGTTAGCATGCAGTAGCGGTGCCCTGGCGCACGCGGAGTTTGCTCTAGCTCCTCCCCCGTCACCTTATGTTCTTACAGCGCAGAATGTGTTTTTTGGAGCAGGTTGCAACGCAACTGTGAATGTGACTTTTGACGGAGGTGCTAACACTGAGCAGACTTGCAAAACTGGATGCAATAACCCAGGTGGTTACCCTTATCCCTATTGCGACTATTGCTGTACCATACCTGTTCCTCAAGGTACTCGCACCATCGACTTCTATGGAGGTGTTTTGGGAAACAAGAATGAGAGTAGCAGCAGTACTAGCTGCGGATTTGCCACTTTCCTCAGTAAAAACTCATATACGCCTCCCCTCGTCGCCGCCGACGACGTCGCAATAGGACACTTGCCTTCAAGCCAAATTCTAGGATCTGGACACTGGGTAACTGCCTTGGAATGGGCCATTCCTGGACCAAACTGCGCAGATGCGATCAAGCTGACAAACTACTCCTGCGATGCCAGCGCAAGCTGCCGAAATGCTTCTGCTGGTTTGATAGGATACACCTGTTTGTGTACTGAAGGTTACAGTGGAGATGGGTACAAGAATGGATCTGGCTGTACCGGTACGCTTTCCGATCGCTTCCGATCTAGGTTACTAATTTTACGCAATGGCAGAGACAGTGTTCTAGGGTTAGAATATTTGAAAGATCCAACCAGAAAGGCGAGCTGGCAATTAGACTCATGAAAAATATCCTCCAAATTTCAGAAGAAAACAAATCTACATGAGCATTTGAACATAAAACTCTTGCAGATCATCAACTGGTCAGATGCAGGTGCTTGCAGCTCAACTCACCCTGGTACTCATCTTATAGATAGCTTCCTTGACTGTCATTTGTGGCCCAGTTCTGTGATTAGCAGGGTTATCTGTTGAGCATGAGAAAAGAGCATACGTACATCTTGGGTTGCTCCTGACACCATCCTCTTGTGTCTTGCTCTTCTATGCTGAAATAGTGCTGAACTACTGTTGTTCCCCCATGACTTCCCTTCCCCCTGCAGAGCAAGAATATTGTAAGCAAGTACCTTCAGTATGCGCAGCAAATGCAACATGCACAGCAAGCAACACTACTACAGGTTACAACTGTACATGTCGAAGGGGATTCCATGGGAATCCATATAATTTAAGTGGGATCGGTTGCCTGGACATCAACGAATGCAACTTCGCAAATTCGTCGTGTGCACAACTTGCGAGATGCATTAACATGCCTGGATCATATGACTGTTCATGTCATAGTGGATACTTTGGAGATGGATTTGCTAATGGAACTGGCTGTCAACTTACTACTGAGAACTCATCAGACAACCACAATGTGCCATTAATTGCAGGTATTCCACTGTGCTGCTAGACCCCAAGATTGTTCAGCTTGCTCAAGGCATTTTGAAGTTTTCAAGTTGTATTCATCCTCACTACCTCTTGGCTATTGTGGAAATGATAATACATAATGGGTTCTGCTAAATTTACATTTCCTGAGCACCCCATAGTTCCAAACATCCACAGAACAGGGGATGGTTTTCATGGCAGGTTCATAGGGCTAAAGGTTTCTTCTTCATCTCACTGCCATTTACCATGACTGAAGCCATAGACACATCCTTTCAGACATATTCCATAACAGAAACCTCCATTAAAAATGCAAAGGAGAAGACAGCAGAAACATTCAACATACTGAGATCTTTAGTACTTGAGAGAAGGAGATAGGTGAGACCTCCTTGTCACAAGAGAGACAGCTCCAACTGATCATATTGCATTGTGACAGGACTCTCCACAGCAGCAGCCCTAATTGGGCTTGGTGGCACACTCCTAACCGTGTTCTGCTTTAAAAGAGAAAGCAAAATGCGAAACCGGTTTGCTCGAAGAAATATAGAAGCTCTTGGGAGTATGAAGGATGTTTTCATCTCTTTGTCTGATGGTGAATCAACAGTTACTCTGTTTTCCTTCAAAGAGCTTGAGAAGGCAACTAAGGGATTTGCTGATGACCAGAAGGTTGGAACTGGTGGGTTTGGAACTGTTTACAAAGGGAAACTAGAAACTGGTCTCACCATTGCAGTGAAGAAAACAAATCATGTGGGCATAAGTGGCTTACAGCAGTTCTTGAATGAAGTCCGTGTGCTCTCTCAAGTCAATCATCGGAACCTTGTCAAGCTTCATGGATGCTGTGTCGAGACAGAAATCCCAATGCTTGTATATGAATATGTCCCAAATGGAAATCTAAGTGAACATTTGCGAGGTGAGAAACCTGGCATTCACCTGAATTGGGCAAGCCGTATGCAAATTGCAATTGAAACTGCAGAGGCCATTACTTACCTTCATTCATCAGCAAACCCACCCATATACCACAGGGACGTGAAATCTGCCAACATTTTACTGGATGACAAATTCAGTGTCAAAGTGTCAGATTTTGGAATCTCTAGATTGATCCAATCAGATGCAACCCATGTTTCAACTGCAGTGCAGGGAACACCAGGCTACCTTGATCCTGAGTACTTCCATTCATATCATCTCACTGAGAAAAGTGATGTCTACAGCTTTGGTGTGATTTTGTTGGAACTTGTAACCTCCAAGTATCCTTTGGACTTCAACCGTGATCAAAAGGAAGTAAACCTGACAGCCATGTGCATTCCCCAGATCAAGAAGGGTAATGTAGAAGCAATTGTTGACCCCCAGTTGTTGAATGCAATGGATTTGGCTGAAACTTTACATGAAATCGAGTGTGTGGCAAATTTGGCAACGCATTGTTTGTCTGCCTGCCGAGATGACAGACCTTCTATGAAACAAGTGACAGAGGAGCTCCATCACATAAAAGGTACTACTAGTCAATGGAGAGCTGATGGACCAAGTGAGAATGAGTTTGGACCTGAAATGCTAGAGAAATTGGCCTATTTTCGACAGTTCCTCAACTCAACTCAAAGCTTTTCAAAACCACCATCTCCAACTGATCCTGCTGCTAACTCCCCTTCTGAGTGTAGAGAAGCACAAAGAAATTCTAGATAGCACATTGTACTGTACTATTTTGAACACTTAGGTAGCTAGCAAGTCCCAAATTACTTTCAGTACATTGCCTTATTCAGAAATTGTACTAAATTTTGAAAGACATTTTTTGTGTATTATTTATGAATTGTTGCATATGCTTTGAGTCCACAGTCCAATACATCACAAAAGGCATCACAAGAGTTTGCTGATAACTCATGAAAATCACCCTCAAAAGTCATCACAAGAGCTTGCTCAGAACCCATGAGAATCATCTTCAAAAGTCACCACAAGAGCTCAAAAAAATTTCAACCTAACCTCAGTGTGTAAAGGATTGATAAATTGTGAGGCAAAGAAAGAAGGAATAACAAATAAATTGTGGAAATCCATAAGGACAAGAGTGAAAAACCAGTAGCTCATTGCATGATGGAATCCGCCTCTTCTGGCAAGGTCAAACCAACAACAGTTAAAATAGGAAAATAGGAGGTCGTTTGTTGGCCTAGGCAAGGATATTGTGTTTAGATTCATTATAGAGTATAGTAGCTTAAGGGAATTTGGCCCCTAGGTATTAATAGGTCTAGACAATTTCTAAAAGATGATATTTTGGCTTGTGTTGAAACTTGAGAAATTTAGTTGTAGAGTTATAATATCTTGAACAATTTTGGTTTAGGGTTTAGGGTTTTTTTGAAGATTATATTTTTGCATGGTAAAATATTTGAGTTTCCATAATTCTTCTCTTGCCTTAAGATACTTTTTAATGTAAATGGCAAGGCCACAGTGTGACACACTCCTTGTTTGTTTTGTTTGTTTATCACATTAAGATCTCCCAACCCAATGTATCCCCCCCCCCACCCTTCATGCTCTTGGTACTATTGGAGAGCCCTCTGAGGATAAGGGTGCATTGAGGTGGTTTAGACCTCCAGTGCCAGAGTTATAGGGTATTGAATAATTTTGTCAAAGAAAATTTAGCAAAATCAAACTAAATATTTTAAGGAAATTGGAGCAAGTTTTTGGCATTGTAGGAAAGCCCTTGCTGAGTGAGATTTCTTGGAGGTGATTTTGTAATTCTTAACCTTAGGTTGGGGAGATGTTGACTTTTGAGAGATTTAGGACACTGGAAATTAATTTAATATTTTAAATATTTTTTCACAATTGAGATCTATTGTCAAGGTCTTGTTCACATTTGGGCGAGCAATTCAAATTATATTAGTATTGGGTAGTTTTCATTTTGTTTGGAAGAACCATAGGTTCTAGTTCTCGCATAACATTTTAAGAACTGAATTGGTACTCTAAAAAACTATTTTTTCCATTAAAAAGAACAAGCCAAGGTATCAAACTTTTGAAAACAAATTCTTTAAGTGCCAATTCTCACAAATTTAAAATGAATTGATTCTCAAAGGCAATTCTCACAAGTCACTTATCAAAAGTTCAATTACTTCCAGCAAAATGAGTTTTTTATTATTAAATTCAAAAATTACCAAAACATGGTAAAATAACAAAGAATAAAAAATATATAAGAAACTTTCTTTTTTCTATAATTTCATATGTTTATAACTTCATTTTATTCAAATGAACCTTCAAATTGTTCTAACTTTTTTTCTAAGTTTAAGTCATTTTCAATTAACTCCACCAAATTAAAAGGTGATTTGCAACCACCTCTTGAATCATCAAGCCAATTTTTATTCATAGATATCAACTTTTTCAAATTGGCTATTTGTAAATGACACCTTTTTAAATTTGATAGAATGTCAACTTTTTAAAACATCCTTTCTTTCTCAATTTGAAATCCTACAATGTTTAATATTTGATAGTCCAGAAAACCAACAATGAGAAATATGGATTTGTGCTTTTTCCACCACTCAAAAGGACATTTGATATTCTTGATGTTTATTTGGTATCTTCTAAAAATTTGCAGCTTTTTCCTCACAAGTTTTTCACTAACTCATTTGTGCTAGTAGTTTGTTCAAAAATGTATTTTCTGCAATCTTTCTCAATTGCTCTTCAATAGTTGGACCTATATAACCAATTTTTAATTCTAACATTGGATCTAAATGATAAACCCTTAAATTTGAAATATATGGCTTTGATCAGATGGAATATTCCTCCATAATAGCCACACTTTTTCACAACCAATATAAAATGATAGCAAAGATTTTTAAATCTAAGGTCTAACATTTTAAAAAAATGTTATGGGTTTTTTTAATATCATATTTCTTTAAAATAAAAAAAAGGACTCTAACACCCCCTATAACCTCCTTTTTATATTAAAGGTTAGCAAAGACAATTCCAAAACAACCCCAAAATCACCATCTATTAAATTGACTAAGATTGATGGGATTTTTTTTTTT
>Ga0209208_10002528_pt1 | contig 26259 bp, 25 predicted proteins | sample S1TSphfallax_3_FD_187694 | JGI IMG/M metagenome (GOLD analysis project Ga0209208, IMG submission 187694) | Host-associated microbial communities from peat moss isolated from Minnesota, USA - S1T2_Fd - Sphagnum fallax MG (SPAdes) (version 2) | ecosystem: Host-associated > Plants > Peat moss >...
GAAGGCGCTTCGCTCAGCCAGCTCATCAGCCAATGGCTGGCAACCGCCTTCGACACCGATGAATTTCAGCCCTACGTCGCCCCGCCCGTCCAGGAAAAACTTGCCGACATCACCGTCAGCCTCGGCGTCGGAGAAAACGCCGACAAGCGACTCTCAGACCGCTTCGAACTTTCCGCCATTCGAACGCTTCTCGAAAGCGGCAGCGCTGTGTTAATCGACCGCGGCGCTGGCGGAGAAGAAGCCGACCGCGTCAACGCCATCGCGGCCGCCCTCGGCCATCCGCCCCATCTCCATCTGCACGACGGCAGCTACGCCAGCTTCGCCAGCCACATTGTCCAAAGCAAGCTTTACGTGGGTTACGATTCCGCCGGCCAGCATGTGGCCGCCGCCGCCAATGTTCCGCTGGTCTCCGTCTTCGCCGGCTTCGCTTCCGAACGCATGTTCCAGCGCTGGCGTCCCACCACCGCCAATTCGCGCGTCCTGCCAATCACGGACGCCGCTCAATCCGAAGCAGAAGCCCTTCAGCTTATTCGTGAGGCGGTGGCGGCGGTGGCGCCGTAGGCAGATCCCACGGGTTGGACTGCTTGGCCGGCGCAGCCGTAGCCGGCTTCTCTTCCGTCTTCGAAGCAGGCAGCGGTTTCGAAGCCTCATCCATGTCGTACTGAATATCCGACTCCGTGCCAAACTTCCGGTACGCCCGAAACTCAATATCGTTCTTCGATTCCCCGTCCTCGCTCTTCATAAACAGCTTGGCCGAAAGCGGCACCACAAACTTCGAACCGCTAATATCCACCAGGTCATAATCCAGAATCTCGTTCGTTTCCTTCACGGGAAAACTCTTCGGAATATCCGTCGCCACAAACTTGATGCGGTCCACTTCGCCCGTGTCCGGATCGCCATACACCAGCCCCGAATACGCCGTGATGATCTGCTGCTGGTCGCCGTCCTTGCCCGATCCATGCGAAATGTGATAACTGGAATGCCCGCTGTCAATGGCATAACTGAACACCGCCATGCGCCGTCCGCGCAGCGTGGCCCAATGGTCCCAGTTAAATTCAGCCGCGCTGGCCGGATCAAAAACCGACCTCATCAGGCTGCCGAACTCGCCCGTAGAAACCGCGCCGCCATGCACGTCCTCCATCGACCCTTTGTCCTGCATCTTGCCGTTAACCGAATAAACGTCGTAGCTTTCCTGCCCCTCTTTGTAGCGCACGCGCGCAAGAATTTTGCCCAGGCTCCGGTAGTTGTCCGTCGACCGCGGATCAACATATTGCTGCGTCACTTCCACGCACATGAAGTTGGGAAGGTTCGACGTGTAATTCATCGCATACTCTCGCATCTGGTCCAGAATCTTCTGCTGCGTCACCGAATCGGGCGGCGGAATCACCACCGGGGCTTTGTTGGAAAGGCTCGAGGTTGCCGGCCCGCTGGGCGTGTTATCCGCTGCCGTCAGCGGCGAAGAAGTGGCGTTCGGGTCGGTCTTCTTCAAATCCTTTGTCTTGTCGCGCAATTCCTTCAGCGCCTCCACCGTTTTTGGCCCCGCGCCCTGCGCCTGCAAATCGATAATCGTCTTGTCGGTCAGCTTCTCCGTCAGCTCAATTTTCCGGATCTCGGCCGCCATCTGCTTGTCGGTGCTGCGGCGCAAAGCCAGCTCCGACCGGATAAAATCAGCCAGCTCCTGCAGGTTCATTTCTGTCTGCGCATTCAGCACCAACTGGCAGCAAAGAATCAGCAAAATCAGACGCAGCTTCATATTCAATATACTGACGCACAGAATTTCAGCCCGGTTGCGGCCTGCGGCGGCTTTGCGCCGCTAGCAGGACGCATACCCTTGGATGTGGTGGGTGGTGGACGTACTTTCAGAGCTTCCCTATGGATTATAGTGCTTGAAGGTTGACGTATACTTGAGTTGCAGGTAAACTTCCCGTTGGATGATCAATGTCATGTTCTGTCACTTTTATTCCGGGCCTTCAGCCCGGCGTGCGGCGTGGCCTGGCTTTTTTAGATCGCGCTGGAGATAGCCACATCAATGCAAAAGCGGTCTTCCAGGACCTGGGAGATAAGACCAGATTTGAACTGCTCAGCAGATTTCAGCACTGGCAGGACGGCAACATTTTTCCTGGCTACCACCACGGCTGGAGCGCAGCTCCGAACGATAAGTGTTACGTATTCAAATGGAGGAGAGGAACGGTCAGATACCGAATGTATGGATTTCTTATTCATCCAAGAGCAACGGACAAGCGATTTGAGGCATGTATTTTGGTCTCCTACACCCAGAAGAGTGAACACGAAACCGACCCGATTCATCTCGTGGCCCTGAACAAACTACGTAATCAGCCAGACGTCATTCAAGCTGTGAATTATAGATTCGCCCAAGCAGAGTTGACGAAAGCAGGAGCAGGAAGGTAAATGACACACATGAAGCACTGGACCGCCGAAAGTGATTTGGCATTAATCCACAAACTGGGTTTCGACTTTATTGCCCAGCTCGAGAAAAGGATGGATGAGACTGGCTTGACCCAAGCAAAGCTGGCTCACGCCTTAGGGATTTCCGAGGGCGCCGTCTCGAAGATGCTGAACAATCCCCAGAATCTTACGCTTAAGACGATTGCCAAGTATTCAAAGGCCTTGGGAATTAAGGCCGCGATTATTGCCTACGACGACGATGATCCGAAGAACCAGAACGGGCTGATATCGGCCGAGATCTTTACCGCGTGCTGGCAGAATGCCGGAAAACCACGCGACTTTTGGTCGCTGCAGGCAAGCACCGAGCCCCAGGTGACCAAGGGCAATATGTGCCGCTTTGTAGTCTCTGAGCCGGTCTATGGCACTGGCACTGTGATTTTTGGTGGATATGTCACGGGTGGCGAAAACAAATTTTCCACGCAAAACGGTTTTACCTATGGCCAATTGCCTGCTGCTGTCATCGTGACGAACCAGCTAAATGAGGTGGAATATGGAAGTTAAGAATTATATGTTCGGTCACGCGGAGCTAGCCGAAATCTTAGTCAAGAAGCTTGATATACACGAAGGGTTATGGGGTGTGGCCATTGAATTCAGCTTTACAGCCACTAACGTGCCGACCTCTCCCGATCCAAAGGCGGTGACGCCTGCCACAATCAGCTTCGTAAACAAAATTGGCCTCCAGCGCTTTGACGCCAGCACCAATTTGACGGTTGATGCCGCGCAGGTCAATCCTCCTCAGGGGAAGTACCCAGCTAAGAAGAAGCTCCGTTCCTAGCGCCCCCGCCGCCTGTTAAACTATCACGGATGGCAACTAATTCCGAACGTTCGACGATTCTTATGGGCAAGCCTTTTTCCCTCGCCGGGCCCGAGCTGAAGGTGGGCGACACCGCGCCGGATTTTGAAATGATGGATTCGTCGCTGAAGCCCGTCAAGCTGGCCGACACAGGCAACGGCGTTCGAATTTTCAGCGTCATCCCGTCGCTGGACACCCCCGTCTGCGACGCGCAGACCAAGCGTTTTGAGGATGAGGCCGCCAGCCTGCCCGGCGTCAGCATTTTCACCGTCAGCATGGATCTCCCCTTTGCCCAGAAGCGCTGGTGCAGCACGTTCGGCATCAGCAAGGTGGCCATGCTCAGCGACCATAAAGACGGCTCGTTCGGCGGCGGCTACGGCACGCTGATTTCGGACATGCGCATTGAAAGCCGCGCCATTTTCGTGGTGGATGCGGCCAACGTCATTCGCTATGTCGAGTATGTGAAGGAAGTGGGCAGCCATCCGGATTATGAGGCAGCGCTGCAAGCGGCGCGCGCCATCGCATAAACACGTCGTATAAATAAATGAGTGCTGACCGAATCCAGCCTGCGCGATCCAGTCCTCATTAACACCGTCGGCCACACCGCCGGCGTTTTGCTGTTTGGCTTCATCATCGCCTTGCTGGTGCGCGACCGGCGCGCGCATGGCATTCGCAAAACCAAGCTGTCCATACTGGCGGCGGCTTTGGCGTTTGCCTGGAATGTGGGTTCGCTGATTGCCTTGGGCTCCGGCGACCCGGACACGCTGGCCATGCAAGTCATCATGGCGGCCAGTTTCGCGGTGCTCAGCCTGCTGCCCGCCGTGCTGCTGCAGTTGGCGCTGCAAGGGCAGCTCGGCCTCATTACCAAGCTCGGTTACGCCATCAGCGCGGCCGCCATTCTTCTGCATCTTTCAGAGCTGTCTGGCGGCAGCTCTGCGCCGCACCAGCTAGGCCTGCTGCTGGTGGCGGGCGGCTTTGCCGTGCTCACCGTCATTGCGGCGGTGATGCGGCGCGGCCAGCGCGCGGAATGGTTTTCCCTCGGCTGCCTGCTGCTGTTTGTCAGTTCGTTCCCGCATTTTGGCTATCAGCATTTTCATTCGCCCTGGTCGGCGGAGATCGCCTGGCACCATATTGGCATTCCGGTGGCGCTGGTGGTTTTGCTCCAGGATTACCGCTTTCTTCTTCTCGACACCTTCATCCGTTTTCTGATGAACTCCGGTCTGGCGGCCGCGTATGTGGCCATCATCCTGTTCGTCACCGAGCGCTTCCATTTGTGGAAGCTGATCAGCGCCAGCGTGTTCCTGAGCGGCCTGGCGCTGGTGGCGGTTTGCCTTTCGCTCATCTTGTTCGCGCATGTGCGCAACCGGCTGCAGCAATGGATTGGCCTGGCGATTTTTCACCGGCGCAACTTGGAAGACCGCATTCGCGCCATCACGCAATTGCCCGGAAAGACTCGTTCGGAAGACGATTTGATTGCGGGCGCGGCCAGCGAAGTGGCGGCGTACCTGCGCACTTCCGATTTCGCCGTTGCCGCGGAAGCGGGCAAGACCGCGCGGCCCGAAGATCCAGCCATGCTGATTGACCCCATGCCTGAATGTTCTTGGGCGGAGGCGCAAATTCCGCTGCGCTTTTCCAGCGGCGAAGTGCGCTATCTGCTGACCGGCGCGCGCCGCGGCCGCCAGCGCTATCTGAGCGAAGACCTGGAAGACATGCGCCGCCTGGGAGCCGTGATTGTGGAGCAGGTGGAGCGTTTTCGTTCGGAAGAATTGCGGCGCTTGGCCACCCAGGCGGAGCTGCGCGCTTTGCAGGCGCAAATTAATCCGCACTTCCTGTTTAACGCCTTCAACACGCTGTATGGAACCATTGACCGCGGCTCGCATGAGGCGCGGCGGCTGGTGCTGAACCTGACGGAAATTTTTCGCTACTTCTTGCAGAACGACCGGTCGCTGATTCCGCTTTCCGAAGAGCTGCGCATCATCAAAGCCTATCTGGAGATTGAGGCGCTGCGCTTGGGAGACCGGCTGACGACGGATCTGGACGTCAGCGAATCGGCATTGGCCGTGCTGATTCCCGTCTTGTCCGTGCAGCCATTAGTGGAAAACGCGGTGAAGCATGGAGTCGCCACCAAAGCGGGGCCGGGGCGCGTGCTGGTGCATGCGCACACGCAGCAGGGTGTTCTGCATGTGAGCATTGAAGACCGCGGCATGGGGACGGCCGGCCCCGCGCCCGCGCACGATGGCTTTGGCGTGGGCCTGGCCAATGTCCGGCGGCGGCTGAATTTGTCGTATGGGCCGGAAGCGTCGCTCCATGTTTCGTATGGCCCGCAAGGCTCCGTCGTCACCTTGGCCATTCCGACGCTGCTGCAGGATGTGAAAGTTGCCAGCTAGCTTGCGCGTGCTGATTGTGGACGATGAGCCCATTGCGCGCCGCATTCTGCAGCAGGAACTGGCGTGCCTGAACCAGGCTGACGTGGCGCAGTTGGAAGTGGTGGGCGAGGCCGACAACGGCGAACTGGCGCTGGCGCAGATTCATGCGCTGACGCCCGACCTGGTCTTTCTGGATATTCAAATGCCCGTGATGGGCGGCTTTGAAGTGCTCAGCCGCATCAACGGCGGGCGCATGCCGGTTGTCGTGATGGTGACGGCGTTTGACCAGTACGCCATTCGCGCCTTTGAGGCGGGCGCGGTGGATTATTTGCTGAAGCCGGTGAGCCAGCCGCGGCTGCAGCAATCGGTGGAGCGCGCCAGGCGGCTGCTGCGCAGTCCGCAGGCGGTGGCCGAAAACATTGCCGACCTGCAGCAAATTCTGCCGTCGGAGGCGCGCGCCAAGAAAGTTGTCGGCAAACTGGGCGATGAATACTTTTTGCTGAATCCGGATGAGGTGCTGGCGTTTCGCGCCGACGGCGACCTGGTCTGGATTCTGACAGCCAAGCAGCGCTATCTGGCCACGCAGAATTTGAAGACGCTGGAGGACCGGCTCAGCCCCGCTTCGTTCCGCCGCATTCACCGCAACGCGCTAGTGAATATCAATCAGATTCGCAAGATGAGTTCGCTCTCCAGCCAGCGCTGGCTCATCACTCTGAACAACGGCGTGGAGTTCATTGTCAGCAAGCGGCAGGCCCAGCATGTGCGCGACGTACTGCATATGTAGTATGGCTGCGCATCGCCTTTTTCCCGCTGGTTGCCATAATTAACCCGTTTGTTTGAAATGTCAGGCCACTGAAACGTTTTGACGCATAAATGGCTTGAATTTGTCTAACAATGGAACTATGTCGAAAATGTCCGCGGCCGTTGCGTGTGCCGGCTGTCTGATCCTCGCCAGTTGCTGCGGGGTTGCTTTTGCCCAGTCTTCCGGAAATTCGGGGACCATTAAGGGCACGGTTCAAGACCAGTCGGGTGCGGTGGTGGCCAACGCCGCAGTGGACGTGGAAAATCCCATTTCGCATTTCAGCCAGACGGTCCATACCGACAGCCAGGGCAATTTCCAGATCCCCAACGTTCCGTACAATCACTATCACCTGAATGTTTCCAGCGCCGGCTTTCAGCCCGCCAGCCAGGATGTGGATGTGCGGTCCAGCGTGCCGGTGACGCTGAAGATCGGCCTGCAAATTGGCGCAACGGCGACCACGGTGGATGTGACGGCTTCAGGCGGCGACCTGGTGGAAACCGATTCCACCGCGCACACCGACGTGGACCGCGGGCTGTTTGAAAAGATGCCCAGCGACAGCCCCTCATCTTCGGTCAGCGGCATGATTGAGCACACGGTGCCCGGCGTTTCAGCCGATTCCAACGGCTTGTTCCATGGCCTGGGCGATCATGCGTCGAACTCGTTTTCAGTGGATGACCAGCAGATTAGCGACCAGCAGAGCAAGGTGTTTTCAAATCAGATTCCGCTGGACGCCGTGCAGTCGCTGGAAGTGATTGAGGGCGCGCCGCCGGCTGAATATGGCGACAAGACCAGCCTGGTGATTGTGGCCACCACGCGCTCGGGCCTGGGCAACACCACGCCGCACGGCGACATTACCACATCGTATGGAACGTTTGGGACGACGAATACCAGCTTCAACCTGGCTTATGGCGGCGACAATTGGGGCAACTTTATTTCCACCAGCGGGCTGGACACCGGGCGCTTTCTGGACGGCCCGGAAGAGCAGGTGTTTCACGACCACGGCAACGAAGAAAATATTTTCGACCGCGTGGATTACAAGTTCAACGACAGCGACACCATGAACCTGAACCTGACTTACACGCGTTCCTGGTTTCAAACTCCCAATTCCTACGACGCCGAAAATGCCACCGCGTGGGCCGGCGGCATTGGGCCGAACGGCTTGCCGGTGGGGTCTCAGGATCAGCGCTCGAAAATCAACACCTTCAATATCGCTCCCTCATTCACGCATTTGATCAACGCCAACACCGTGCTGAGCATGGGCATTTATGTGCGCCAGGATCAATACACTTACTATCCCAGCGACAACCCTTACGCAGACTTGACTCCGGACCTGCAATCGCAAACCATTGCCCAGGCGCGGCGGCTGATGAACGCGGGCGCGCGCGCGTCGGTCTCTTATAACAAGGGTGTCCACAATATCAAGATCGGCGGCACCTATCAGCAGACGTTTCTGAGCGAAAGCGACCGCTTCGGCATTGTGAATCCGGCCTTTAATTCCCCGTGTTTGGAAGCCAACGGCGCGCCCGATACCAGCTTCACGCTGACCAGCAGGGCGCAATGTTCGGGAGGCTTGACGGTGAACCCGGCGTACAGCGCGATTCTTGCGCCTTATGATTTGACGCGGCCGTCCACTTACACCGGCAATTACGATTTTGTGGGTCGCGGCGACATCAAGGAGTTAGGCGTTTATATTCAGGACACCATTTCGCTGAAGAACCTGACTTTGAATCTGGGCCTGCGCGGCGACAAATACAACGGCCTCACCAGCGCGGGCATGGCAGAGCCCCGGCTGGGCGCGGCGTACAACTTCAAGCCCACCAACACCGTGTTTCGCGCGTCCTACGCGCGCACCATGGAGACCCCTTTCAATGAAAACCTGGTGCTGGCCAGCGAAGGCTGCTTAAGCCCGGTGATCAATGCGCTGGAAACCATATCGCAAGGCTACCCATGCCTCACCTCGCCGCTGAAGCCTTCGTCCCGCAATGAATATCACGTGGGGTTGCAGCAAGCCTTCGGCAAGTTTCTGGTGATTGACGCCCAGTACATCTGGAAATACACGGACCGCGCGTTTGATTTCAGCGTGCTGGGCAACACGCCCATTACTTACCCCATTGAATGGGCGAAATCGAAAATTCCCGGCTACACCATCCGCGCCAGCATGCCCACTTATCATGGTTTCTCGGCGTTCGTCGTGATGTCGTCGGTGGCGGCGCGCTTCTTTGGCCCGCAGGTGGCCGGCATCGGCACCACGCCGTCGTCGCTGGGCGATGCTTCGGTGTTCCGCATCGATCACGATGAGCTGTTTAACCAGTCCACGCACCTGCAATATCAAATTGGCAAGAATGGGCCGTGGTTTGGATTCGATTGGCGCTATGACAGCGGCCAAGTGGCCGGCCCCGTGCCGTGCGCCGGAGGCAACTGCGCCAACGGCCCGCTGGGAACGGATTCGGTGGTCGATGTGTCCGCCCTGACTCCCGACCAGCAGTTTGAAGCGGGACTCGCCTGCAATGGCGTGAAGGCCACGCCCACCACGCCCATCAGCCCCAACGATTTATGCCCGGCCTCGGAATACACCTCAACGCTGGTGAAGATTCCCGCCGCCGGCACCGAGAATGACGACCACAATCCCCCGCGCGTGGCTTCGCGGAATTTGTTTGACGTTTCCCTGGGCGACGACAATATTTTCAAGGGCGACCGCTATAAGTGGAGCGCGCGCATTACAGTTGTGAATCTGCTGAATAAAGAGGCGCTGTATAACTTTCTATCAACGTTCAGCGGCACGCACTATGTGACCCCGCGGACGCTGACGGCCACCATCGGCTTCCATTTCTAATCCAGTTGTCTACACTGGACTGATGCGGCGATCATTTGTGGTTCTGGCAGCGATTTGTGCATTGGCTCAGTCCAGCGGCCCCTACAAAGTGATCAAGACGGCGAAAGTCGGCGGCGAAGGCAGCTTCGATTATGTCTTTGCCGATTCCATTGGCCGCCGCCTCTACATTCCCCGCCCCGCGCAAGGCGACGGCGCGCATGTCAGCGTGTTCAACCTGGATACGCTCGAACCGGTGGGTGAAATTGCCAAAACCAGCGCCCGCGGCGTCACCGTTGACCCCAAATCGCACCATGGCTTCGCCACCAGCAAGCCGGTTGTGATGTGGGACACCAGAACGCTCAAGGTGATTAAGACGATTGATGTGCAGGGCGGCCCCGACGGCATCCTTTTCGACCCCTTCAACCAGCGCGTCTATGTCTTCAGCCACCGCGCTCCCAACGCCACCGTCATTGACGCGAAAGATGGCTCCATCGTCGGCACCATCGACCTGGGCGGCGCGCCGGAACAGGCGGTCACGGATGGCAAGGGCCGCATCTACGTGGATATTGAGGACAAAGAAAACATCGCGGTGGTGGATGCCAAAACCATGGCCGTCACCGCCCACTATGATTTGACAGGCAAAGGCGGCACCTGCGCCGGGCTGGCGATGGATGTGAAGCATGAGGTTTTGTTCGCCGCCTGCCGCAATCCGCAGACCATGGTCATATTGAGCGCGAAAGACGGCAAGGTGATGGACACGCTGCCCATAGGCAAGGGCGTGGATGGCGCAGTGTTTAATCCGGCCTCGATGGAGGCCTTCAGTTCCCAGGGCGACGGCACGTTAACGGTGGTTAAAGAAAACAGCCCCAGCAGTTTTGTGGTGGAGCAGACGGTGGAGACAAAGCCGGGGGCAAAAACTTTGACGCTGGACCGGAAGACGAATCACCTGCTGCTGATCACGGCCGAATTCGGCCCTCCTCCGCCAGCTTCAATTCCTCTGCCCGCCAATGGGGGACGCCCGGTGCGCGGTCCGATGGTGGCGGATTCGTTTTCAATTATCGTCGTGGGGAAGTAGGCCTAGCGTTCGTGCTCTTCCAGATGCTTGAGCCGCGCGCCCATTACTTCTTCCACGCGCCGGAATTCGGCGCGCAGTATGTCTCGCGTGGTTTGGCCGTCCGCTTTCATCTCTGCTTTGAGATCGACCATTTGGCGCTGCAGGTCGGACTTCATGTCGGACATGCGGTTGTTGGTGTCGGAGATTCGGTTATTCATATCGGACATGCGGTTATTCATGTCTGACATCCGGCTCTGCGCGTCTGAGAATCTTCCATTCGAGTGCATCCAGGCAAGGATCACCGTAATGAACGTCGGCAGGTTTCCGAGAAAGAGAGTCAAGGCTTGACCTGTATCGATGTGCGGCATCTACTCCGCATTGTATCCCGCTTCCGCGTCCCCCTGCCGCAGGCACGGCTTCATGCTCAAAAAATTCAGCCGGCACGGCACGCAGCGGTACATATGCGCCCCCAATGAGATCATCAGCCGCTCGCGCGAGGTCAGGTGCGAATCCTTCTTCGTCGACGGCTGCAAATCCATGCGCAAACATTTCGGGCAGTTTGCGTTTCCGCCGCTGGCCAGTATCCAGACGTTGCCGAAAAACCGCCCGGCGCAATGCAGGCAGCGGAACGGATAGACGCCCACAAACATTTTGGGAATTTCCTGCCAGCTCTTGCGCCGCGAGCGCCGGATATCGGCGCTGCCGCACAATGGGCAGGGAAAACCGTGCGGGTTCATGCTGCCTTGTTCAAACCTGCGACAGCACCGCTTTGTGCGAGGCCACGTAACGCCCGCGGTATTCGGCGAAGGCGGCGGCTATCTTGGCAATCACAGGCGCATTTTGCGGCATCGGCTTGCGGTCAATTTCTAGAATGGGCAGCAGGTCGCGCGTGGTGGAAGTGATGAAAGCGGCGTCGCACTTTTCCAGCTCTTCCGGCGTCAGCACAGCCTCTTCAAAGCGCAGCCCCGGCGTCTGAATTTCCTCCAGCAGCAAGGCGCGCGTGACACCCGGAAGGCAGCCGGAAGTCGCCAGCGGCGGCGTGACCACGCGGCTTCCGAACACCGCGAAAATATTGGCTGACGTGCATTCGCTCACTTCGCCCTTTTCGTTCAGCAGCACCACTTCGTCAAAACCTTTTTCGCGCGCGCCCTCGTTCCAGACCAGGTTCTCCACCCAGGACGTGATTTTCGCGCCCGCGTGCGGGCTGGTGCCCAGCCGTCCATTCGGAACATAAGTTAAGCGAACGCCCTCGCCCCATTTCGCGATGTCGGCGGTGAAGGCAATCAAGTCGCAATCGCGCTCAATTTGCGTGCCTTCAAAAAGGCCGCCCCGGTTGCGCACCAGCGCCACGCGCAAGGTGGCGTTCTGCGCGTTGTTCGCTTCCACCAGCTTTTCCAGATGGCCTTCCAGTTCCTCCGGCGAATAAGGAAACGGAACGCGCATGCGGCGCGCGTCATTCTGCATGCGCGCATAATGGCGCGGGTAAGCAAACAGCACGCCATCGCAAACGCGGATGGTGCTAAACACGCCCCAGCCATTCATGAAGCCAACCTGGCCGGGCGAAAGAAGTTTGTCGGAAGTGCCGCGAATTTGACCGTTATGGAGCAGGTGGGCGTGCATTTCCTTAGTTTATCGGAGCCACGCCATGGCCTGCCGCAACGCCAATCCCCGATGGCTCACCTCAAACTTGCGCGGGCCTTCCACCTCAGCAAACGTACACCCAAACGGCGGATAAAAAAACAGCGGATCATACCCAAATCCCTGCGTTCCTTCGAGCGTTTCCATCACCCGCCCTTCCACAACCCCGCGCGCCACATGCAGCACCTCGCCCTTCTGCGCCAGCGCAATAACACAGACGAACCGCGCCGTCCGGTTCGCCACGCCCCTCATATTCTTCAGCAGCAATTCATTATTCGCCGCATCCTGGGCCTGCCGGTCTGACAGGGGCGGCGTGGCATAGCGCGCCGAATAAACACCCGGAGCGCCGCCCAGCGCATCCACTTCAATTCCCGAATCGTCGGCTAAAACAATTTCATCGGTAAATATTGAATAGTAAACCGCCTTCGCCGCCGCGTTCGCCTCAAACGTGTCGCCCGTCTCTTCCGGCGGCTCGATATCTTTCAAACCAGGAAGCGCAGCCAGCCCAAACTCGCGCAGCTTTCCAGGGTTCGACGAACACGCGTAAACCGTCCTCATTTTTTTGCGTAAATCGCCGCCTGCTGCAGTTCGCGCAAATGCGTGAGCCCGATGCGCGCCAGCGCAATCAGCTCCGCCATCTGCCCATCGTCAAAGGCTTCCTGCTCGGCCGTCGCCTGCACTTCCACGAATTTATCCCGGCCCGTCATCACCACGTTCATGTCCACATCCGCGCGCGAATCCTCTTCGTAAGCCAGGTCCAGCATCGCCACGCCTTTGACCACGCCAACACTGGTGGCCGCCACCGAATCCAGCAGCGGCGACTTAGCCAGCGCCTTGTATTCCACCAGCGTGTTCACCGCAATCGCCAGCGCCACATACGCGCCGGTAATGGCCGCCGTGCGCGTGCCGCCATCGGCCTGAATCACGTCGCAATCCAGAATAATGCTGCGCTCGCCCAGCGCTTTCAAATCCACAACCGACCGCAGCGCGCGCCCAATGAGCCGCTGAATCTCATGCGTGCGCCCCGAGGCGCGTCCTTTGGTCAGTTCGCGCGGCGTGCGCGTCGATGTGGCGCGCGGCAGCATGGAATACTCAGCCGTCACCCAGCCCTTGCCGCTGTTGCGCAGGAAGGGCGGAACCGTTTCTTCCACCGTGGCCGCGCACAGCACGCGCGTGTTCCCGGTCTCAATCAAAACCGACCCTTCCGCCGTCATCAAATAGCCGGTGGTGATTTTCGTGGCGCGAAGCTGGTCCGCTGCTCTGCCATCAATGCGCATAAACAATCCCGCAAAAACGGGGACGGACTACTATGTCCCCAACAGAACCTTTTGCCACATCCACAAGCTGCCTGGGTGGACATAGCTGTCCGTCCCCTTTTTTGCTCCTCACACCAGCGTCCTGAACGAATAAAACATCAAAACCGCCAGCCCGATCAGCGCCAGCGCGACCAGCACCAGGCAAGGCATCGCCGCCTGCCGCGGCATCTTGGAGACAGGCGCGCTCGCCGCTCCCCTTTTCTTGATTTTTGCTGATCCCAAGCTTACTTCTTAAACAAACTATCAAACGCCGCGCGCGCGTCCGATGCATTGCGCGGAGCCTGGGCGCTTGTGTCTATTGCCCTTCCTGAGGCCGAGTGTCCATTCCCGCCGCCGTATCCATAGCCGCTGCCATTGCCCTGCTGCACGCCATCGCGCGCCACCGTGATAATCGGCGCGAAAAAAGCGCACTCATTGGCCGCGTCCTTCACCGCAATGCGCGCCGGAATCGGCTTCGTGCATTGAAAGCGCGTCGACGAATCGAAATGGACGCACTGCTTGCAGCAATGCAGCGATGCGCCGCATTTGGGGCACTTCCCCTTGAAATCCACGTCAGAGGAAAGCGTTGTCGCGCAACTGAAACAGCGCGACGCCACAACGTTCTGCACCAGCCGGGGAAGCTTCGGTCCCGTCACGTCCAGCGGCAGCTTGGGCCCTTGCGGGCGAGGCCGGTCCGAGCGAAACGATCCAGTCCCGCGCTCCGAGTCCTGGTATCCTGATTGCCTGTATTTGCGATCTCCGTCCATGCGTTGATCGGCTCCTTGGGGTCCAGCTATTCGCACAAACAAATCTACATTGAGTTGTTTTTGGCGTTTTCTGGGATTACATCAGATGCAGCTAACACTTGTCTCCAGGCGTTCTTCCAATTCAGGTGTTTCGAGAAATTGCAGCTTGGACGACAATTGCTATACGAGCGGATTCCGACTCGGCCGGTAGGAACTTTTAGGCAGAGCCCGCTTGCACCTAGACTTTATGTACCACGAATCAAAACATAACACCAGTACCCTAGCCATGTTTTTTGGCCGACCCGAACGCCCGCAAAGTACTGTTCTTCCCTAAAACCTTAGTCCATCTGCCAGAATTGAAAGGGTGCCGCATTCATTCGCCAGGCTGTCTTGCGCTGTATGGACGCTTGGTTTTTCCATATCACTCGGCGCGGACAAGCCCCTCCCCGACCCCGCCGTGCTGCGCGCGCGCTCCCGTGCCAGCCTGCTCCAGGGCGAAAAAGATCTCGAAAAATATTCCTGCACCGTTCTCCAAAAAACCCAGGAACTGAATGATGACAAGAGCGTGAAGAAAGAAAAAAGCGTGCTCAAGGAGCGCTTTTACGTGAATGGCATTCAGCTGGAACATGTTCTGGCCAGGGACGGCGTCCCGCTCACCGGGCGCGAAGCGAAAAAGGAGCAGCAGCATGTCGACAACGACGTGCGCCGCTTCAGCGATCCCAGCCAGGCCGCCGGCGAAATCAACCGCAGCGAAAATCAGGAAGACCTCTTTCTGCGCGCCCTGCGTTTTTCAAACGGCCATCGCGAAACCAGAAACGGCCGCTCCGTCATCGTCTATGACCTCACCGGCGACCCCGCCTTTCATCCCAAGAAGATTGAAGAGAAGCTGGCCGTGGCCGTCGACGGCCGCATCTGGATTGATGAAGAAACCGGGCAGCCCGTGGAATTGCGCTTTCAAACCGACAAAGACGTGAAAGTCGCCATCGGACTTGCTAGTCTGCATAAGGGCTTTCAGCTTCATGTTTTGCGCCAGCGCCAGCCGGACGGCGTGTGGATGACGAAGTCGGTGGAAGGCACCGGCGAGGCGCGCGCGTTTATCTTTTACCATCCGCGTTTCCGGTTTATCGAGGATGTGGGGCCCTGCCATCTGTTCTCCGTGGAAACGCAGCAGAAAGTGGAGACGCCCAAGTAACTTTTTTCATTTGAAATGCTGAATCGACTGGTTATTGAAAATTTGAAATACCGCTGGGTGCGCACGTTTTTAAGCGCGCTGGTGGTGGGCGTGCAAATCATGCTGGTGCTGACGCTGATTGGGCTCAGCAAGGGGTTGCTGGAGGAATCGGCCAATCGCGCTAGGGGCACCGGAGCCGATATTTTCCTGAAGCCAGGCAAGCAGGGCACGTTTTCTTTCTCCACCGGACAGGTGGACGAAAAGTTTGTTCCCTTCATCGAAAAACAGCCCAACGTGCAGCAGGCCGTCGGCGTGCTCATCCAAAATGTGGAACTCATCACGTCCATCAACGGCGTGGACATTCCGGCTTTCGCGCGGCTGAATGGCGGCTTTCATTACATAGCGGGCGGCCCTCCGAAAGAGCCGGACGGCCTGCTGGTGGATGAATATTATGCCCGCCAGAATCATTTGAAAGTGGGCCAGGATGTCACCATCTTGAAGCATGTGTGGCACCTGGCGGGCGTGATCCAGGGCGGCGTGCTGGCGCGCCTGATTGTGCCCTTGTCCACGCTGCAATCGCTGACAGGCAACGCCGGCAAGGTTTCGCAAATCCTGGTGAAGCTGAACGACCCCAGCAAGACCGCGCAATCGGTGAAGCAACTGGATGCCGTCTGCCAGGACCAGTTGCAGGCCATCGCCATTGAAGACGTCATTTCTCAGTTCAGCATCGACAACATTCCCCAGCTCAAAATCTTCATCAACGTCGTCACCTTCATGACCATCATGGTCGGCTTCCTGGTCGTCTTCCTTTCCATGTACACCGCCGTGGTGGAGCGCACGCGCGAAATCGGCATCCTGAAAGCCCTCGGCGCAAAGCCCATGAAAATTATGGACCTGCTGATGCGCGAAGCCATCGTGCTGGCCATGCTCGGCTGGATGATCGGCATCGGCCTCGCGTTCGTCGCCAAGCTGGTCATCATGAGCACCATCCCGGCCTCGCTCACCGTCATTGACGTGCCGGATTGGTGGCCCAAAGCCGCGCTCATCGCGCTTTCTGGCGCAATTCTCGGCGCAATTTATCCCGGCCTCCGCGCCGCCCGCCAGGATGCCATTGAGGCCTTGTCGTATGAGTAGCAGCAGCAATAACATGATTCAAGTCCGCGGCCTCCGCAAAACGTTTCAGGTGGGCGAAGTGACGGTGGAAGCCCTGCGCGGTGTCGATCTCGACGTGGCCCACGGCGAATTCCTCGCCGTCGTCGGACCCTCCGGCTCCGGCAAATCAACTCTGTTCAACATCCTGGGCGGCTTGGCCGCGCCCACTTCGGGCGAAGTCCTGATTGACGGCGTCAACCTGCGCCACATGACCGAATCCCAGCGCACCGAACTGCGCCAGCGCAAAGTGGGCTTTGTGTTTCAGAAATACAACCTGCTGCCGACGCTGTCCGCCGCCGATAACATCAACCTGGCGCAAGACCTGGCCAGCATCAAAACGCGTCCGGCCGATTTCGATCAGACATTGGAATTGCTGGGCATCAAGAACCGCATGCACCACAAGCCGCGCGCCTTGTCGGGAGGAGAGCAGCAGCGCGTCGCTATTGCCCGCGCCCTGGTGAATCAGCCGGCGCTGCTGCTGGCCGATGAGCCAACAGGCAACTTAGACACAGCGAATTCCAACGCCGTGCTCGACATTCTGCGCAGCCTGAACAAGCGCATCGGCCAAACCATTTTGATGATCACCCACAACCCCGAAGCCGCGGCTTTCGCCGACCGCACCGTCACCATGCGCGACGGCCAAGCACACGCGTAAAGCGGTTTATGATGATTCCGATGCGCGTTCTTGCCATCTGGATCTTCGTCGCCCTCCCGCTCGTTGGGCAATCTATTGAAGGGCGCGTCATCAACTCCGCCACCAAAGATCCCGTCTCCAACGCCGAGGTCTCCCTCTCCTGCGTCAGGCCCGTCACCCGCCATGGACGCTGCCGCCAAGCCACCACCCAAACCGCCGAAGACGGAACCTTCAAATTCAACCCCATATTTCCGTTCGTCTATCTCGTCACGGCGGAAAACACCCAAGGCCTGGTTTCCACCAGCGCCTCGCAAATGGAAATTGAAATCAATTTCGGGCACCGCCCACCATCTGCTTTACTAAAACTCGAACCCGAGTCATCTCTCGCGGGACGGGTGGTGGATCTCGAGAACCATCCCCACCCCGATGTTGAAGTGACCGCCTGGAAACAGTTCGCCGACGGTTCGGTGGCTAGGCTGAAGCCGGTCGCGCAAGCGGTCAGCGATGAAAACGGTGCTTACGTGTTTCCGCATCTGGTGGCCGGCAACTACTATGTCTCGACAGCGCTCGTGATAACGAAACAAGTCTCCAAACTCAAGAACAAGCCCGCCGAACAATATCAGCTCTACGCTCCCTCGGCTCTGAGCCTGGAGGAAGCGGTTTCCACTCATCTCGATATGGGGCAGAGTTATCAGGGTCTCGATTTGAAGCTGCGTCCTATCCTGACTCACCTGATTCAGGGACGCGCCCAGATGGACACTGTCTATGACAAGCTGGAGCTTCACCTGGAAATGCAGGATGACTTAGGAGTCATTGCCCCCGGCCGCGAGATCAAGCTGGAGGAAGACGGCAAATTCCAGGCCAACCTGGTGCCCGGCAACTACATTCTGCGCCTGGTGGGCAGCAGGCCGCCCGACACCATGCTGCATCTGCTCGCCCAACAAGACCTGGAAGTCACCGGCAAAGACATCCTGAATATCACGCTGCTGATTCCGCCGCCCTTTCTAATGAACGGGCACGTCAGCATAGAAGGCGCGCCGCAAAACCAGCTCGAACTGGGCAAAGTGACGCTGCGCCCCATCGACGCGGAAGCGGCCGCTGGCACTCAGACAGCCACTGTCCAGCCCGACGGCACGTTCACCATTTCCAACTGCGATGCCGCCCATTACGCCGTCCGCTACAAGCCCCCGCCCGGTTATTACGTCACCGCCATCACCTTCAACGGCCAAGATGCCCTCACTCATCTGCTGGATCGTTCCGCCACATCTGGAGGCGACCTGAAGATTCTTCTGCGTCCCGGCGCTTCTTCAGTCACCAGCCAAACGCCGGATGTTGTTCTGATTCCAGATAACTGGACGCCGAATCAGTTAGTGCCTGTCATCCGCATGATCAGCCAGGACGGCCGCTATTCAGCCATAGGCATTCCGCCGGGTCATTATTCAGCAGTCGCCGTCTCAGCCGCGGACCGCGCTCTTTGGGACATTCCCGCCTTCTTGCATGAGATGCAGTCTCGCGCCGCGCCCTTCGACTTAGCCGAAAACGAGCAGAAACAAGTCACCGCGCCGCTGGTTACCGCCGATGACTTGCGTCAGATACAGTTACAACTCGGCCTTTACTACTAACTCACTCTTGCGCTACACTCTGTAGGAATGCGGCGCAGTCTTGCAGTTGTTCTTGCCACGGTGGTCAGCTTATTGCTGATCCTGCCCGCGTTTCTCGGCACCGGCGAAGCGGCTCTGCCCGCCTGCTGCCGGAAAGCTGGCAAGCATCACTGCATGCAAATGGCCAGTGAATCTTCTGGAGTTTCTTTTTCCGCGATTCGCGAAAAATGCCCGGCTTATCCGCATTCCTCACTGCTCGAAAAGCTCCAAATCTTCAACCCGTCACTCAGGCAGGCAGTCATTGCCGGCTCGGTGACAACTCCATCCGCCGCCAATCAGGCGGAGGCTGGCTACCGCATCTCGCATTTCCGTTCCCGCCAGAAGCGCGGCCCTCCTTCCTTTTCGTTTGTCCTCGCATAGCACGTTAGCCAGAACATCACGAAAAGGAAAATCATTATGCACAGTCGCGCCCTTGCGCGTTCAGCCGTATTTCTATGCGCTGCGCTTTTAGCGTCAGCGCAGCAGCCCGGAACCATTTCCGGCAAGATTACTGACCCGTCTGGAGGCTCTGTCGCGGGAGCCGAGATAGCCGCCAAGCCATCCTCAGGAGGCCCAGCCACCAACGCCGCCAGCGATAACTCAGGCCGTTTTGCCATCCCCAACTTGACGCCGGGAATCTATGAACTCACAGTCAAAAAGACCGGCTTCGACGCCAGCGTAACCACTGTGAATCTCTTCGCCGGAGCGACTTTGGATGAAGCCATTCACCTGACTTTGGGCGCGCGCCAGGAAACCACCGAAGTGGACGCCAAACTCTCGGCCGTGCCCACCGAAACTCCCACCGGCCAAACTCTCTTCACCATCAGCCAGGATGAATTTCGCAACACGCCTGCCTTCACCGTCACCGACATCTTCGACCTCACTCCCGGCGTGACCACGGCGCAAGGCAATGGCCCGCGCGACATCTCCATATCGGTGCGCGGATCGAACGAACGCCAGACTTATGGCGTCCGCAACATACAAATGTCGGAAGACGGCTTTCCCATCACGCAGCCCGACGGTCTGGGCCGCACGGACCTTTCCGACCCGCATGGCTACGGCGGCGCGGATGTGGTGGAGGGTCCATCCTCGGCCCTCTACGGGAACGACGCCACCGGAGGCGCAATCAACTTTCACACCCGGCAAACCCAGGGTGTCGAGGTGGGAACGGATTTCGGCAGCTTTGGGTACGCCAACGATTATTTGAACCTGGGATCGTCTGGAGACAACTACCGCGTCTCCGCCCTCATCAGCAACGTGCGCGGCAGCCAGTATACTGATCACACCAACTACAACACCTTCACGGCCAATATTCTGGCCAGTTACTCCATCACCAAGAAAGACCGAGTTACCTTCAAGTTCATTGACAACGAGTTAGCCACCCAGTTATCCATCCGCCTCTCGCTGAACCAATACAAAGCCAATCCCTGGCAGATTGGCTGTTCCGCGCTGGCCGGCACCGCTTGCGCGAGCGTCAGTTTATATGCCAACGGCTACAACGGCGTCAAAGACCTGCTGAGCGCCGACCAGGCCGGGCTGGGACGCCATGACCGGCGCACCATTGTGGGCGCGCGCTGGGAGCATGACATCACCGCCAACACCACCTGGCGCACGCAATTCGTTTTTGACGACCGCGACATCAACCAGCCCACCAGCTCCACCAGCGCCATCGGCCCTTACCCGTCTTTTAATTTCATGACGGATCTGACGCGCCACGGCTTGCTGTTTGGGCGCCAATCCACCACCTATGTGGCGGCCTCGTTCAATTATGAGAATTTCAAATCGCTCACTTATAACGTGGCGCCGGGCGGCAACGCGACCCTCGGCGGCTTAACCCAGACGGTTCTGGGCACGGATTGGAACGGCGCAATTCGCATTCGCCAGGAAATTGCGCTCGCCAATCGCTGGACGTTCATCGCGGGCGCGGGTCTGGAGCGTTCCGGCCTCGCCGCCACCGAAGACAATTACACTTATCCGACGAATGCGACTCCCGCCATCACCAATATTCCGGCCAACCGCGGTTACCTGAACTTTGCGCCAGATGCGGCGGTGCGCTTCCAGGCGCTTCAGAAACTGGCCCTTCATTCGCATCTGGGAACCGGCTACGGAACGCCGCAGGCGACGAATTTGTTTGTTACTCCCGCCGGCGTCTTTGGCAACAACACGCAACTGAAGACGCAAAAAAACGTGGGCATTGATTTTGGCGTCGATTGGACACCCGGCGCGTTCCTGAAACTCAGCGCGTCGGCGTTTCAGGAATGGTTCCATAACGAGTTAGTGACGCAGTCTCCCGGAGTCAACCTCCAGAGCTACACATTCAACGCGCCCTCGTCCTCGCATAAAGGCGTGGAAGGCGTGGCGGAAATCCGGCCGCATATTCCGGGCCTGAGATTGCGCGGCAGTTATCTTTTCGACCGGCAAATTTACACAAATTATTTCGAGACCCTGTCATCCGGCAAGTTCTCTTCGACGTTTGACCGGGACGGCAACTTGATTCCCGGAGTCACGCCGCAATTTTTCAACGTGCGAGTGATTTATGACCAGGCAAAAGGGCATTTGCGCGGGTTTGGCGCGTTCGCCGAGGAAGATATTCGCTCCTCGTTTTTTCTGGATAACGCCAATTTGCTGCGCGCTCCGGGATCAAACCTCTTGAATCTGGAGGTTCATTACACGCCGCCCGCCGAGCATGGCTTGTGGTCGCGAGTCAACTTCTACGCCGAAGTCAGAAACCTCACCAGCAAGGCTTATGTGGCCTCTGCCAGCAACATTACCGACAGCTTGAACACCACAACCGGCGCGGAAAACGGCGTCTCCACGTTAGCAACCTCCGGCGTGATTTGGGCGGGGGAGCCGCGCGCGATTTTTGGCGGCATCAGAATCAAAATATTTCGCTGAGAGAAGAAAAAAATGTTACACCGAACCATCTGGCGCTGGCACTTTTATGCCGGCTTGTTTTGCATCCCGTTTGTGACTTGGCTTTCCATTACCGGCGCAATTTATATTTTCAAGCCGCAGATTGAAACGTGGCTGGATCGGCCTTACGATCATCTTGCCATCAACGGTCCGCGCGCATCGGCCGACGCGCAGGTGCGCGCCGCGATGGCGGCAGTTCCGGGTTCAAGCTTGCATGATTATGAATTGCCCACCGCGCCAGATTCTTCGGTGCGGGTTTTGGTGGGGAAAGGGGCGCAGGAGTTTCGCGTTTATGTTCATCCGCAAACTTTGCAGATTCTGCACGTGGTGGATGAAGAAAAGCGGCCCATGCGAATTCTGTTCAAGCTGCATGGCGAGTTATTGGCGGGCGAATGGGGATCGATGATTGTGGAGTTAGCGGCGTCGTGGGCGATTGTCATGATTTTGACCGGCCTTTATTTATGGTGGCCCCGCAAATTGTTCTTTCCGCGCCTGGGTTCCTGGAAGGATATTCATTCGGTCACCGGAATCTGGATTTCGTTTTGCGTGCTGTTTTTGCTGATCTCTGGATTGCCTTGGGCGAAAACGTGGGGCAATTATTTGAAGAAGGTTCGCCAGACAACGCAAGCAATGGATTGGCCGGTCGGCGGGCATGAGGGGCATGCGCGCCATCATATGGCAATGGCGGGCATGTCTTATGCGCCCATCGACCGCATTGCCGCCACGGTGACGCCGCTGCATTTGGCGTATCCGGTGCTGATTTCGCCGCCGGCAAATATGGGCGGCAAGTGGACGGCGCGGTCGGACGCGGCCAACCGGACGCTGCGCGTGAACATGGAGATGGATGGCGCGACGGGCGCAATTTTAAGCCGCCAGAATTTCGGCCAGAAATACTGGATTGACCGCGCGGTGGGCGTGGGCATTGCGGCGCATGAGGGGCAGCTTTTCTTCCTGAACCAGTTGGTGAACCTGCTGACGGCCATTGGCTTAAACATTCTGAACATCAGCGCCATTATGATGTGGTGGAAGCGCAAGCCGGAAGGAGTGCTGGGCGCGCCAAAACCTTTAAAGGCGCGCAATCCGGCCTGGATCTGGGTCCCGATTGCCTTGCTCTGCGTGTGGCTGCCGCTGCTGGGCGCTAGCATCATCCTGGTGTTTCTGACAGAGCGGCTGGTGCTGCGCCGCATTCAGCCAGCGGCCCTGTGGCTTGGGCTGCTCTGATACACTCAAACCCGATGCAAGCGGCGTCGGGCAAACTTCTTTCTCTCAGCACGATTGATCTTTTCGTTATTGGGCTTTATTTCGTGATGGTTTTAGGCATCGGCCTTTACCTGAAACGCTTCACCAAAACGGGAGAAGATTTTTTTCTGGCCGGGCGCGACATGAGCGCCTGGATTGCGGGCCTGAGTTTCGTCGCCGCGAATCTTGGCTCGCTGGAATTAATGGGCTGGGCTGGTTCCGCTTATCAGTACGGAATTCTGGCCGCGCATTGGTATTGGATTGGCGCAATTCCCGCAATGCTTTTTTTGGCGATTGTGATGATGCCCTTTTATTATATCTCCAAAACGCACTCAGTTCCAGGGTATTTGAAGCTGCGTTTTGGCGAGCCGTCGCGCATGCTTTCAGCCGTTTCGTTTGGATTCATGACGGTGCTGATGAGCGGCATCAATATGTATTCGATGGCGCTGGTGATGCGCATTATTTTGGGCTGGGATATTAGCTTCAGCATCTGGGTTTCGTCGCTGACGGTGATGGCGTATGTTTTTCTGGGCGGATTGCTTTCGGCCATCTTCAATGAAGTTTTGCAGTTTTTCCTGATCTGGCTGGGCGCGATTGTCATTTCCATTCTCGGTTTGGTGGAAGCGGGCGGATGGAGCGGCATGGTGCAGAAAATTCATGAGCGCTGGCCGCAGCAGGATTACACGCATATGTGGCTGGGATTGGGAAGTTTCAGCGACAACCCGATGGGAATTCATTGGACGGGAATTGTTTTGGGGCTGGGGTTTGTGATTTCGTTTGGCTACTGGACGACGGATTTTCTGGTGGTGCAGCGCGTTTTGGCGGCGAAGGATTTGCGCGCCGCGCAGATGGCGCCGATTATTGGATCGGCCTTCAAGATGGCGGTTCCGTTTATCGTGATTTTGCCGGGACTTCTGGCGCTGGCGGTTTTGCCGGATCATTTAGTGGGCGAAGCGCAGGCGGTGAATGGGCTGCATTCTTACAACGAAGTTTTGCCGCTGATGCTGGCGCGCTATTGCGGACCGGGATTGCTGGGTTTGGGAATTACCGCGCTGATTGCGGGATTTATGTCAGGGATGGCGGGAAATGTCAGCGCGTTTGCCACGGTTTGGACTTATGACATTTACCGCGCCACCATGAACAAGAACGCGACGGACGCGCATTACGTCAGCGTGGGCCGCTGGTGCACGGTTTTGGGTGTTTTGGTCAGCATTGGAACGGCTTATCTGGTGATGCAGTTTGCCAGCATTATGGATTACGTGCAGGCGCTGTTCAGCTTTTTCATTGCGCCGCTGTTCGGCACGGTGATTTTTGGAATGCTTTGGAAGCGCGCGACGCCAGCGGGCGGATTCTGGGGTTTGCTGTGCGGCACGGTGAGTTCCATTGCGATGTGGGCGTGGGTGAAGCTGGATCCATCGGCCATTCGCTATATTGCGCTTTCTCCGCATGCGAAAGACATGGCGGAAAACATGTACCGTGCGCTGTGGTCGTGGATTATTTGCAGTGCTGTTACGGTTGTGGTGAGCCTGCTGACGACGCCGAAGCCGAATTCAGAATTAGCGGGGCTGGTTTATGGTGAGACGGATATTCCCTCTTCCAGCGCTTTGCCTTTGGTGCAGCGGCCGTTGTTTTGGGTTTGCGTGGTGGGTGTTGTCTTCACGATTTTGAACATTATTTTCTGGTAGATCAACTATGCACGGGTCACTCACTATCTGGTTTTTCATCGGCGTTTTGCTCACCTGCTATGGCGTGCTGATCACGGGCGCGGGCATTTACGAATTGTATGTGCCGCCGACGCATCCGCCGGTGCTTTCGCAACTGCACACGGGAATTTGGTGGGGCGCGTTTTTGCTGGTGATCGGGCTGTTTTATTTCATCAAGTTTTATCCAAAGAAAAGTTAAGTATGTCAATTGCAAAGAAAACTCCCAAGCTGGGATTGATAGTCGGCAACCGCGGTTTTTTTCCGGATCATTTGGCTGCCACCGGGCGCACGGAAATGATTTCGGTTCTCGAAAAAGCCGGGGTGGAAGTGGTGGCGCTGACGCCGGAAGAATCGAAATTCGGGGCGGTGGAAACTTTCGCCGAAGCCAAAAGGTGCGCGGAGCTGTTCAAGAAGCAGCGCGATTCCATTGACGGCGTGATTGTGACGCTGCCGAATTTTGGCGATGAGCGGGCCATTGCCGACACGCTGCGTTTAGCCGAGTTGCATGTTCCGGTATTGATTCAGGCGACGCCTGATTCGCAAAGCAAGATGACGATTGCGGACCGGAGAGACAGCTTTTGCGGCAAGATGTCGGCCTGCAATAACCTGATGCAGTACAAGATTCCGTACTCGCTGACGACGCTGCACACGGAAGCGCCGAGTTCTGAGGTTTTCGCGAAAGACCTTTCGTGGTTTCTGGGTGTGACGCGCGTGGTGCGCGGATTGAAAGGGTTGCGCATTGGGGCGATTGGCGCGCGTCCGCAGGCGTTTAACACGGTTCGGTACAGCGAGAAGATTCTGGAATCGAACGGCATATCGGTGATCACGATTGATCTATCCGAAATTCTGGGGCGGATTGAGCGGATGAAAGATGACGATCCGGCGGCGACGGCGAAGCTGGAGGCGATCAACGCTTATGTTTCGACGAAAGATGTTCCGGCGAGTTCGCTGCTGAAGATGGCGAAGCTGGGCGCGGTTGTGGATGGATTTATGACGGAGACGGACACCGTCATAAGCGCTGTGCAGTGCTGGACGTCGCTGGAAGAATTTTTCGGCGTGGTGCCTTGCACGGTGATGAGCATGATGAGCAACGAATTGATGTCGAGCGCTTGCGAAGTGGATATTGCGGGCGTTGTGGGCATGCATGCTTTGCGGCTGGCGTCTGAGACTCCGAGCGCGCTTCTGGATTGGAACAACAATTACGGCGAAGATCCGAACAAGGCGGTCTGCTTCCATTGCAGCAATCTGCCGAAGCATTTCTTTCAGGATGTGCGCATGGATTTCCAGGAGATTATTGCCGGCACGGTGGGCAAGTTCAACACGTTTGGCACGTGCGTGGGGCGCGTGAAGGCCGCGCCGATGAGCTATGCGCGCGTTTCCACGGACGATTACACGGGCAAGATTCGCGGCTATGTGGGCGACGGGCGATTCACGGATGATTCGCTGGAAACATTTGGCGGCGCGGGCGTGGTGGAGATTCCGCGTTTGCAAGACCTGCTGCGGTTTATTTGCGAGAAGGGTTTTGAGCATCACACGGCGGCTAACTTGGCTCCGGTCTCGAACATTGTTTATGAGGCCACGACCAAGTATCTTGGTTGGGAGATGTATTGGCATAAGGCATGAGCACGGTAGTCGCCGGGGTTGATTTCGGAACGCTGAGCGTTCGTGTTTCCATCTTCGACAGTGAGCAGGGACGGCTGGGCGCGGGCGTGGCGGAATATCCGCTGCACCGCAAGCGGGACGATCCGGATTTCGCCACGCAGAGCCATGAAGACCATATGTCGGCGCTGGCGCTGGCGATTGAGCGCGCGGTGCAGGCGGCGGGTGTGCCTGGA
>Ga0209208_10002529_pt1 | contig 26259 bp, 26 predicted proteins | sample S1TSphfallax_3_FD_187694 | JGI IMG/M metagenome (GOLD analysis project Ga0209208, IMG submission 187694) | Host-associated microbial communities from peat moss isolated from Minnesota, USA - S1T2_Fd - Sphagnum fallax MG (SPAdes) (version 2) | ecosystem: Host-associated > Plants > Peat moss >...
TATCATTAGTTGCTTTCAAATTTTGAAAGGGACCAAAACTTAATCCTTCTTTAAGGAAATAGGATTGATTCTTTATGCAGGAGAAGGTTTCTCCTTTAGGACCTTCCGGATTTTTCGACCCCTACCCGCGACCTATCAGCCTCGGTATGCACCTCAAAATCCAGAAGGGCCTAAAGGAGAAACCTTCTCGGTTGAACATACATCGGTTCGAAACAAAATCAAAACAAAAATCAAAAGTAGTTTTCATCTCCAAGTTCCTTTTCTTCTTTCTTTGACATCTTTGAAATTTGCTTTTGTAGTCGTAATCCTTCTTTCAAATGCTCCTCATGAACATCCTCATGGAAGAAGATTAATTCAAATCTTCCTTCCAAAAACATAATTCAAACCGCTTTTCAATTCTAATTAGTCCATAACAGTAATGCAAGTCCTAATCAATTCAAAATCACAGTACAATTTTAAATCACAATACAATAATAATCAGCTCTTAACACTATCCCCACCATGTCACACTCAATGTCATCAAAACACCTCCATGGTTCTGGCTTTAGTTGATCTTTCATTGTGCGATTCAGCATTTGTTCAGCTTGTACTTTCAATGTACACTCTCTGGCAGGAAAAAATAGGATCAGTTCAATGGCAGTCATAAAAATGGCTTTCCTGATGCTTGACACATTTCCATAGAGTGATGTGAATAGTTTTGAAGAATTCCATTATTCTGCCATGTGAGGGCCAACTTCTTATCCCATGCTACTTGAGGGCTGATATTTTAGAAGGATTCATTATCACTTTTAGTACTTTGACAAAGAGAGAGGGAACTGTGGTTTTCCTGGTTTTCGGGATCACCATGTTAATCTCTTGAAGTAGCTGGTATGATAATATGACACTGAGGTGGGCAGCAAACAATTAGTGCTATGTCTGAAGTTTTTTCTCATTCAAATCCTGCAGAACAACACCAGCTGAGTTTGTGAGGCTTGATCAGGAGATCCTCACTCCCTTGGCTGGCAAGAAGAGGCTTTTTTACCTTTGAGACCAGTGGTTTTTGGGAGCAGATCAAAACTCCTGGGTATGCAATGCAAGACACTCATATTCTATTGCTGAATGGCAGGCATCAATGGGGCATCCGATGTCCAGGGCTGTTGTTTTTTTCCCCCTTCCATACAAGAAGAAATATTTTCAGTGATGCAAAACAGGTTTTCCAACATCCTCTACCATAGATGCAGCCCTGTTTCAATCTGCAGGGTGTTTTTCAGCCAGCTAAACCAAACTACATGTTCAATTTCAGTGAAGGATGATGAGGGTACTGAAGAAACTGATGGTTCATCTGCACTTGCACTCTGCCTCTTATTGAAGTGAAATCATCATCAATTCGTGAACTTTCAAGAGGTATAGACGTATGTGCTGCTTATCATTTATTTCATTATCACTTATAGCCTGGGGTCATGCTTTGGGAGTTCCAGTTAGGACCTAATGTATCAATATCTGTGAATGTATGCATTGGCCCAGGAGCTCGTTTGATAGGCTGCATCATCCTGGATGGAGAGGAAGTTAAGGTGTGCCTGCTATTCAAAGCCCTTACTGACCCAATAGACCTCGGGAATCTACATACCAGTGAAGTGGGGACTACCAATGAATCAATCAGTCACTGACTTGCACATCTTCCAGTGTTGCCTTAATAGATGCTCTTCTATCTTTACTGTCATGAGGGCAGTAAAATGTAAACCAATTTGTGTTCCCTCTGTACATTTCCTACTGCAAATATTGCAGTAGCATTTGTGAATATGGTTATTTTTGTCACTCCACCGCAGACTGATGTTCATTCTCTGGCCCTATTCAATGGGGAATGCCATTGCAGGAGAATGCTGTGGTGATGCATTCCATTCTTGGATGGAAGTCCTCAGTTGGCAGATGGGGTCGTTTCCACGCAAGTTTGGTTCCAAACTTAAACAATGTATCCCATTAATTGAATTCAAGGGATTCTCTTGAGAGTGGTCTGAATAAAGTTGCATCTCTATGCTTGATGTGGTGCAGGGAGCAGGTGATTATGCCACAAAGTTGGGAATTACAATACTTAGTAAGTGTTTCAGATATCATTTGGATGCAAGTACTGCAGGAACTTATTTTATTGAGATCATTTTCAGGTTTATTTGGTGAGGTCCCTTTTCACTCAAGTATTTTCCTCTTGAATAATCCATCTACAAAGCTTTGATCATCCATCTGCACCTCACCGTTTCTCCATCTCTGTTTCTCTCTTCCTGTTTCCCTTATTTACCTTTAAGGGAGGGTACCTCAGAATTTTCTTTTCTCTCAGGTTCCAATCCCTCCATTGGCACCAGAACTGCAAGGAATGCCAAATGCTGGGTCATTACGTATGTTAGTGACATCTTTTTGATATGATACAGGTGAAGCCATAACAGTAGAGGATGAGGTTATGGCAAACTGCATCGTGCTTCCACACAAAACAATCAACCGAAGTATGCAAGAGGAGATTATTTTGTCTTAGCTCAGAGATATCACAACAGAGTTCTAGTACTGGACTGCAATTCCGTTTCAGTGAGGAAAATATTCTTGCTCCACAACACCTGTGCCCCCAGATCTTGATTGTTCATAATTCCATTCTTGATTTTTTTTTGTAGAGGATATGATACTTCCTTTCAGCACTAAAAGAAAATTAAATCTTCACAATGACTCCCCAAAAACAACCCTAAAAATAAAAACAAGCTTTATTCCATTAACCTGACATTGAAAGGTGTTAAAAAGAACTTATTCATTCTCACTACAAGAATTGCATACCTGTTGGGCATGTGGAGGTTGGCTAACTTGATAGGATTCCCACAACAATAATTACCTACAAATGGTTCAGGGTTCAAATCACCACTAGCTCATCGTTTGTGCACCAAGTAATGGCCATTGGGACAACCTGGTTGAGTGGTGGGTAGCTGCAAGCTGGGGTCTGATGAATGGCCATTATTGGACATAATTGGCACTCCAGAGAGATTCTGCCACATCATGAGGAGGTTTGTAGACTATTTGCTAGACCTTAGGATGTTCTAGTTGCTGGTCACATGCATTTGATTCTTGAAAGAGCCCTTGACCCTAAATGCTTAGGGTGAAAGGCAGAATCTCTCTGCTGAGTGAAAATTGATTATCACAATATGCATCTGACAGTAAAGGGGTCATCAGGTTGACAGTCACCCAAAGAAGTGAGTTCCTAAAGATAAATCTTAAGCAAAGAATGGGCAAGAATGGGCAATTCTGATTGGCAATTAAGAACTGTGCATCTCCAAAATGACTTGTAGCCCTGAGGTTAAGGAACACTCCTGTCTTGTGGAGTTGGCAAACTCACATCATTCTTCTTCTTCTCCTTGATTTGAAATTTGCACCAGATGTGAACTGCTGTATGATGAAAGGACACAAAAGATCACTTTTACTGGCAGTTAGCCAGAGAAGGCAACCTACTGCAGGAGATCTGAGAAGGCGAAAACCTCTTTGTTTCAACAGCCACATAAACCTGTTGTTGCAGCAAGCAACTGTCTCAGGATGCCATGGCTCAAATGGTTGGAGTCTACCCATGCAGACCACGAGTTGTCTTTGAGTCACAGGCATGTTTGTGAGATTTTCAGCTTCCAGGAGTTCAAATATACAGACCTAGACAAGTTTGTCACTCTGCAAGGACTCCAGCCACCCCAGATTATGCAAGTGTTTTAATGTTCATGAATCCAGTAGAATATGATTCCATGCAGGGGCAGTAGCATTTGTGAAATTCATTGCCATGAAATTTCATCTTGATGGTTAATCAAAACGAGTCTATTTTCTATGTGCAATGCTTGAAAAGTCTGTACCATGATACATTGTTGCATGACAATTGACAGTTATGTGTACAATTCCTCTTCCAAACCAGACTAATGGAGATTGCAAGGTAGTGATATTTACATGTTTCAACAGCTCCAAAATTGTGACGATATAACTAAGCAAAATCAAATCAGTTTCCTTGTGAGTGAATGCACCCCAATACTGGGCAAGGCTGTCTGTGGACGCAACAATTGTGAATTTATGGTACACTATGTTGAAGAAGAATCAACTTTTGTCATCTGTTTGATGCAAATGAAGTCTTGATTAAAAACCCAGTTACTTGCAACAACTTTTTGTAGCATGTGTTTTTGAGCTGAAGCATCCAAAATTTTCAGTGAAGGGATTGGTGCTAAGCTGAAGAGTAGTGAACAGAAAATGGCAACCTCAGTGAACAAAATGGCAACACCAAGTGAGCAGGTGACAACCCCTACTGACAAAAAAGAGATTCAAACCATTGGAGCAGAAAAAGGAAGTGACAATGTAACCTGTAAAGTAGTGGCAGGCAATATACAAGGAATGCCAGACACCAAAACACCTACCCAGCAGGGGCAAGACTGCAATCAAGGGACAGGCAAAACAGAGACAAATAGTAAAGAGCCTTGCAAGGCAGGAGGAACAAGCAACAATGAGCCAGGGAAAGATATAACATGCAATAAAATGACAGAAACTTGCAACAAGGAGACACCTACCAAATTAGCAAATCTCCAAAACATATGTAATTGCAAGGAGGGAACTTGTAACAGTGAAGCCTGTAAAGCAACGACTTGTGACAAACTGGAATGTAAGTCAGGGACATGCAATTGCAATGAACTGGGCCATGCAAGGCCACATACCACTACACTGGAACCCACCGGCAAAGAGAAATACAGCATGTCCAAAGAGAAAGGAGACAACATGCTATCTATCCAAGGTCTTTTCTCAACCTCCCCATAGATAACAGACTTTCTGTGTCCTGAAGGAATGCAAGAACCAACTACTTGCAGTGACAATGCATTGGGAGCTTAGAGTACTGGCTTCTGAGTCACACAAATATAAACATGATCAGTTTGTGGCTACTACTGGCATTGTCTGTCCATGATTCCTGAGGCAGCTGCTCTGTTGAGATGGTGGAATTACAGGCATTACCTCTTTCCCTGAGTCCTTCATGAAGCTAGTCACAATGTGATAACCTAGTAATTACAGCATGCAGAAGTGGCATGTATGACAAAGAAAAGTACCAAGAGCTACACAATCTTGCAAGCTATATAATAGCTACTGTACACAAACTAGATGCGCATACAAACCCAAATTGTTAATTGTTGACATTTAGATCTTCCTATCCCTTGTGAGCTGAATATATTGCATCAGGAACCATTTCGTATCATAAGGCAACCATGATCTATAGCAGTTCAGTTTCAAACCATTTTGCAATTGCAAGTATGCAATTTGAATGAAAACTGTGACATTTTCATGGCTCTTACATACTTTTAAGGCACACATGCACAGAGATCTTGCCTCCAAAAATTCTCCCGTATTGGTCCTAGTAATGTGCACCCTGTCCCTAGCATGGAATGTTTTGGTCCTCTTCTTTGGAGAAGGAAAAGACAGGATGCTAATCCCAAACCACCACAACCACAGTGGGTTGGACAGCCTCTATTCCCTTGCAACCTACCACGGTTGCTGCAGGTTGGGAGACTTCAATTCCTTCCAATCACTAATCATCACCCTTCCCCAGTTCAAGTCTTCCACTTATAATCCTGGCAACTGGAACTTCTGACTACAGGTTGATATTCCTTCCATCTTCAATTTTCTTGATACTGCAAGGTGCAGAAAAAAAGGGTACCACTACGACAAGCTGAAATTACTCATTGCTCATCAGCAATGAAGTGCACAACAGTCAATGGTTGTCATGCTTCTAAACCTTAAACTCTAAAGCTACAAATGATATTTTGTAGCATTTCTATGCTCACAATTTTGTCGTTCTTGACTCCATATGTAACCTTCCAGATTCTTCACAACAGTATTGAGAGAAAACTGATCATGCTGGGCAGAGCATTGTCATTAAACACTGCCATTGAAGAGTCTAAAGGGGTATGGAATCATATATCTGTGAAGAAAGTAAATAATTTCCTACATAAGCCAAATCGAGGGAATGCTATTCCACTTTGCTCTTAGGATCATTCAAGTGAGATGACAATGAGGATGTGGCATTTTGGAAGAGCTCAAGTTGATTTTGGGGTGCAGAACAAACAAAGACATCGCCACTTCCGCAAGGTGCTGATTTGAAGGCAGTGTTGTTTGATATTGATGGGACAATAGCTGATTCTGATCCAATCCACTTTCTTGCATTCCAAGAAATTCTTTCCGAGGTCAGCATTATATTTCCATTCCTCCCAACCAGGAAGATCACAAATGAGGATTAAATAGATATAGAAAATCAAGTTGAAATCAACCACATATAGCTATCCTATACATATGTTGCTCTACAAAAACTTGCAAATAGATAGACTAAAGGAGTGAAGATCTGAAAATTGAGGGACAAAAGGGAATGATGACAAAGAGGGTGCAGGGGTCATGTCAGTGCAGGCAGGGTATAATGGGGGGGTGCCCATCACACATGAATTCTTTATTCGTGAAATGAGTGGCAAACTGAATTATGTGATTGCTCAAGAACTAATGCCTGAGATGAATGAAGCAAAACGCATCCAGTACATGGATGAGAAGGAGGTTCAATATCGCAAGTACTTCTCTTTCATCAAAAGGAATTACATCTTTAGCTTTCAACCTGTAGAAATAGCCTCACATGACTTGAATAGGATCAGCCAATAAGCAAAGTGTGCCACTCATGCCACAATGTATATCATATGTTGACAATGTTGGTGAGACCTTCAATTCCTTACCAGAGTTTTAGACTGGGTCTTTAACTATGAATGAATGAGTAAATGATGGCACACATTTCCTGTTCTGATTCTTGAGTCTGTTTTTTTCTGGATGGGGTTTTATGGTTATTAGATTGGCAGCTAAAGATCTTCAACCCATCCCTGGATTTCATCTATTTGTTGAATGGGTGAAAAAACATAACCTCCGGCGTGCTGCAGTAACAAACTCTCCCCGCTTGAATGCTGAGCAAGTCCTAACTGCTTTAAAAGTGACTGACTTCTTTGAGCTTCTTGTGGTGGGGAATGAGTGCAAACGACCCAAACCATTTCCTGACCCATATTTGCAAGCTATCAAGTTCTTTGGCATTGATCCCAAACAATGCTTTGTGTTTGAGGTAGCCACAATCAGCCTCTTTCATCATGGAAATGCATACTTTGAACCTATTTATCAGATACACTTCCATTTGGTAAATGCATAACATGTGACATTTGGTGAGTGCAGGACTCACCATCAGGTGTGAAGGCAGGAGTGGCAGCAGGTTCACCAACAGTAGGTCTGTTGACTGGACACCCAAGTGCAATTCTGTCAGCATCTGGAGCATCACTCTTAATAAAAGACTACAATGACCCTGTGTTATGGGAGGCCTTGGGTGAACCTTGCCACAAATCTGGTTCTCAATCATGCTCCACACCTCTGGAGCAACCGCAAGCAGTGCTTGTCCATGATACCCCAAATATTTTCCAAGCACAAAAAGAAACTGGCATACATAAACATCCGGTGGCACCTGCATTAAATGAGTAGTATTGCAGCTAATGGATGATGAATCATCAATAGAACATAGACACGGAATTGGAAGAAAATGACACTAAGTAATCTGGATTGCTTTTTATCCAGCTCAAAGCCAAAATGGACACAAGGAAATGAAAATTAGTGCAATCATCACCACAAAACAGCAAGAATCCTTGCATTTTTCATACAATAAAATGGGCTACTGTGACAGATTAATATACTTATGATTATCAGATCACGATGAAATCACCAATCCATGATCTGTCTATTTCACCACACATTTAAGAGTTCACATATTCTAAATGTCTATGAGCAATGAAGCCAAACTCTGGAATGGGTTTCATAGTGGGTATTTGTTGTGCCAATTGTTGTTAAAGAGGTATGGAACAAAAGGTTTCTGAAACAACACTCACTATAATGGTAATGTGCACCGGCACAAGGACCTTTACAGAGTGACACCCCTTTAGTGACATCCAAGGCAAAAAGGTCAATGTGATGTGCATTTTGTTACATTGGAATTTGTTGCGGGTTGTCTTTCAAAGGTTTGAAACCTACTACCAACAACGCCGTTGAAAGAAAAATTATGATTTCACATTTTTATGTTGATGGCAAAAAGAACTTGAATTCTATGATTCTATTTGGTAAAATCTTTACAATTTGTCTGTCCAAACCAAATTGGATTCTGTCAACATATGATTAGATTCTGGGACGTATGAGAGGTGTTAAATAGTACATGACATAATTTGTTTCATATGTGCTTTGATTACAGTTCACAGTTTCTATGGTTATGCAATGACAAATACTAATGGATCCTCATGGATTAGATTCTGGCATTTTGAGTTGAAACACTAAATTATAAGTACATTAAGGCCTTGTATTGGCCCCAAGGCTGAAAAAAGGATGGCATCAAATTTGGGAGGCCAATCTGCAACCCTTGGGACCAATGTTTCAGCATTTTATTAAATATCCTGACATCATTGTTCTAGCATTTATTAGTAAACTTGGGGCCAAACAACAAGCCAAAAATGCTCAAAGTTGGCCCAAGTTTTATTGGCCCTGACTCCTAGTGTATAGTGGGCCTTAGTCTACTACATAGGATAAATACCCCCAAAATGGAAATGTTTAACATTAAAATTTTGAATATATTTAATTCACATCTGACAAATAAATAGTTACTCTAATAAAATTAAATTGCCACAAAGTTAATGTTACAAGGATGGACAATTTTGATGACTACTTTAAGGGTTTGACTTGAACCCTTTGTTTGTTGTGAACTTTGGTAAAGCCCCCGTACAAAGTTCGAAGTTCGAACCTCCGACCTGTGTGTTAGCAAAGTCATTTTGGGAACATTGACCGCGCGGTTCTTGAGCGGTCTGTCTTCAGCGCGGTCGGATCGCAGTGCAAGTGAAGAGCAGCGCAGAGAGAACGAATCGGGCGCCCAAGAATACTAGGCCAGGTTTGTGAAGTTGTTTTGGAGCTCCGATTGCATCTTCCCAAACCGGACCTCTGCGGGCGGGGCCTCTTCTAAATCCTCTCAAAACAATATTTTTCCTGGTTGGTTTGAGGAAGAAAGTAGGAAAGGCGAGGAAGACAGAAGACGCGACAAAAAGGTCGAGAGCAGAGAGCGGAGCAAATGCAGAACCGCACTGGGTGTTGAGAGGAAGGAGATGAGATCTGTGAAGCACGGGGCGATGAGGACGGTTTGAGGAAAGAGTCCTGCAAGCGGCATTGGTTGGGGCGAGCGGAGGAGGAGAGGAGATGGCGGCCCCACCCGCGCAGTACGCTCAGTGGTCGGCACCCGCACCCCAAGCTGATGGTCCTCATGATGAGGTCTGAGCCTCCTGCATCCCTGAAGACTTTTGCCCGACTGCATCCACGCTCCCTGGTGCTGCGCACCAAATCCTGTTTGTTATCATCTCCGCTCTCAATATCAGTTGACTGGTTATTCAAAGATGTTGGAAATCTAGGGTTTGTCATTTGACAACCGGTTACGAGGTTCACAAGGCTTTATATTATAGGCAGCTTCTAGTCTTGAAGACGCGCCCCAATGTAGGATCTTTCGGCATACGAGCTGCTTCTTTCTCTCATCTCGTTCCCAACTGTAGGGTTTCTCTTTCCTCGCTGCGGGATAGCTCTCTTCGGGCTCTGATTGTGGTCTGTTGCCCATTACAAATCAAGCCAATAACAAGCTTAAGAAAGAGCAATTTTGTCCCTCTTTGGTTTTCAATTTCTCAATGTCCTTGCTGCATGCACTGTTCTTTTCAAGAATTCTGATGAGATTGAATCAGTTAAATTCTTAACAAGGTGCATTATCCTGCACATCTTGTTGAGCTTTCTTTTCTTGTGTCTAGAGTGTGCATAATGTATCCCCATTGTGAGATTAGGTCATTGAATGCCACTCAGGCTTTAGGGCTCTCCAAGGCTGCATTGTGGTCACAACACTAAATTTGGGATGTAGACTTGATTGATCATACTTGCCAGGTGTTTTTGAGCTCACTTTGCCTGTTTGTTTGACCCTTTTTTAGTATTCACTTCTTATGCTGTTGTTAAATGGAGAGAAAGGAAGAATTTCTTTTGTTGTTGAGTTGAACAAGATGGTATGGTTCAAGATTCACTGCTATCATGCAGTAGCTGGGATCCGGTGTCATTCTTTATGTGGTCTCCAATCTTGCCCAGTCTGAAATCCTGAAATCTCATCTTTCTTTTAATAAGGTCCATAATTTTAGTGGTGAAAAGTGTGGGCCTTGTCTTCTCTTTCTTTGAGCTGTTTGGAAGTTTCATAAAAATCCAATTAAACCTAGATTTATTTGTACTGCCAGCTCCACTTCTCTTACTGAAGTTTTGAAGTGGCCGAGTTCTTGCTACAAAGCTATTTTTCCTTACTGTCAATGACCTTTGGGGTGTCAAAACTCAGAAACACAGATGTCCCTTGTGTTAGTAGTTGCATTCTTAATGACTCTACAGGAGTGGTGAATGTAATAAAACAACTTAATCTTTCAAGATCAGAAGTTGATAAAGCTTCTCCACTCATGTTTCAGTCTTTTGATTTCTCAACTCTACACTAAAAATTGACCTAATGGATCTAAAAGCTTATATGAAAGTTCTGATCAATAAAGTGTTTCATCGGATGTTAAAGCTTCATTGTTTTAAGTTTTTGTTGGTTCAAAAAACTGCTTTGAACTCTAGGTTTTTGTGTCTGAAAAACAAAGAAGAGATAAATTTGTTTGAAAATCTTCATAGCTTTAAAGTTGTGGAGGCTTCAGATTTGATCTTTTGGTTGGATTTCTTGCTAGATAATTTGTTTCTTTGTTTTGGTCATTGTGTATAGACAATGTATTGGTATCCCTATGGGTACTAATTGTCAGTCTATTTGGCTAATTTCTATCTCTTTTCCTATAAGTTTGATTTCCTAAAGCTTCTCTTGAAGTATAACACATGTCCTGTTGTGCTTCATAGATTGTCCCTTGTTTGTAGGTTTGTGGATGATCTTTTTGCTCCTGATTTTCCAGACTTTGAGAATTTTATGTACCTAGACCAATACTTTTTTGGTGGTGGTACATACCCAAAATCATCTTGTAAGTTGAATTGTACTTCTAAAGGCTTCTCTTGTAACTTCTTGAATCTAGTTGTGAAACAAAGTCCTCAAGGTATATCCTGTGACATCTTTGACAAGTGTTCTCAACCAGAGATTGAAATGATTCACATGCCTCATGTTCATTCCAATATCCCAATTACTGCTAAGTTGGGAGTTATCAATAGTCAATTTTGCAGGTTTTTGAGGCTTTGTAGTTGTAAAGAGTTCTTTGTCTCTCAGATGGTCAGTCTTATTGTCCTTCTGAAAAATAAAGGCTACCCTCTAAAGACTCTGTTAAACAGGACTAGAGGGTTGCTCAATAATGAAAATTTCCTTTTTGGAATTTCAGCATTTGGAGTATTCCAAACGATTCTCTGTATAAAGTCTTGTAAGTGGGGAGCTTCTTGTAAGCCCACCTGGTCTTTGTTCCTGCTGTCCTTTTCTGTGTGTTTTGTCTATCCTGTTGTATTTTTCTGTTTTTTATTATCTCATTGTGTTGTTGTTTGTTGCTAGCCAGTAGCACAGCTGAGTCTTCCTGTTGCTTCCAGATTTGCTGCAGAATCTCAGTATGCATGTTAATGTTTTCACTGGCCTTTACGCACTATAAGGAGCTGATGAAGTCAGTGGGAAAGTTGTGATAGAGAAGTCATGATCATGCATGCCACTATCAATGGTCCCTGAACAGGTGTGAGACTGGCACTGTTGCTCATACTGCTTTCTTGGTTTTTTTTTTATTATTATTTTTATTTTTATTTTTATAGGGTTTCTTGGTCCTTTGTTCTCTGTTTTGTCTTTCCTTCTTTGGAATTCTCTGTGGCTGGTTGAAGAAGTGTTAACCTCACTTTGCCTTTTCTTAATCGTGAGAATGGAGATTTCTCAATTCTTATGAGAGATATTACTCTTTATGAATGAAGCAGCTTCAGAAGCAAATTAGGTGGCAGGCAGATAAAAGTAAACCATGCATGAGGGAAATTCTTTTTCATTTGGCTTTCTAGAAGCAAAGGAAGGAATATGGAGGTATTACAATGAAATATAGGCATTCACTTACTGAAGCACACCAGTCAGGTGTATTTTCCACACTTGCCTTAGAAATTCAAAGCTAATCTAAACCAAAGATGATCAAACTTGTGTTTCATTTGTGCTTCCTTATGGTCATTTCAGTGGGTTTCTACTCTCTTCTAGGTTCGAACAATATTTGTACTAGGATTTCCTCTGGATGTGAAGGAGCGAGAGCTACAAAACCTTCTTAGATGGTGGCCTGGTTATGAAGCTTCTCAAATGAATTTTAAAGGTGACCAGCCTATGGGATTTGCTCTCTTCTCTACAGCTGCCATGGCCATGGCAGCTCGTGATGCTCTGCAAGTAAGTTTCTAAATTCCCAATACACCTGTAATGACATTATGTGAACTTGCAAGAGTACCGATTGTCTCCCAGTTTCAGTGTTATGGTTTGCATTTGTATTTTACATTTGTAATTACTAGAAACTTAAAGTGAGCAAGGCTGTAGTTTTATGGAGGGAATTGAACTTGCAACAGTACCAATTGTCTCCCAGTTTCAGTGTTATGGTTTGTATTTGTATTTGACATTTATAATTACTAGAAACTTAGAGTGAGCAAGGCTGCAGTTTTATGGAGGGAATTGATTAACCTTAATGGCACAGAGCTTGTTCTTCTTTTGTATCTCTAGGTTTCTAGGTGCCCATGTCTCCATTTCAAAGTACTTTTTTTTGCTTCAGTGGTGGCAGGGTGACATTTGCTAAGGAAAAGTACAAGGAGCTGACAAGGTAGTGTCTGTGTGCCACCTTATGTTTCCAGAACTTGGTGTTTGATGCAGACACAAACTCAGTGTTGCGAGCTGAGATGGCAAAGAAGAATTTATATGTGAAAAGAGGTACTTTTCCTGTTATCATTTCATCAAGATGAAGAGGATTTCATGTAGGACTCTGGATTATTCCATTTAGATAGATGTCCACTCTGACTGATCAGAATAAATCAGAGAATTGAGGCTGGTTTTCTGGTATCTAAATGTTTGTGAATCCCCTCTCAGCTTTCTTGTAGACTAGGTTAGTCCAGAAACCATTCCCAGGGGTTTCAACAGATCAGTAAACCGTACAATTTTCAGCAACTTCAATTTTTTTTAGTAGTGGATTGGATACAGGGTTCTGATTCCTTAATAAGGTATGATACCCTACAGATTTTAGCCTGACTAGCTGGGTGGTGGTGGACCAGGGGTAGCAGGGGAGATTACAACAGGCTTTGATGCAAGTAAGAGGATGCGCACAGGTGGTAATGACTACTCACCAGCTCCCTATCCTGCTCCCTATGGTGCCCCCTATCCCAATCAAGTTGTGCCTGCTGCAGCTCCTTCTTGGGGCCCACAAGGGTTGGACTCTCTTTTCATCTAGTTTCTTCTGTCATCTGAACTTGCTCTTCTCTTTGACTTTTGGGTCAGTTTTACTTCAAAGATAGACGTCAGTTGAAGATAACAGAAAGTCATTGGAGTGAAACGCCTTCAGAATTATTTTTTCTTGTGAAACCTGTCAATATCACATGCACAAATGGTCCAATTAATCATGAACCTCAAAACAGTTTGTTCTTGTCCATTTATGCCTGTTGCAGTTCAACATCTCTTTTATGTCAGAGCACTTGTTGTTATTGATCAGCATCCATGACATTTATTCTGAATGTTTGGGTTTGGCAAGTTATGTTGCACCTGCACCACAATATGAGCAATATGCAGGTTATGCAGTATCCCAACCTGTGCCCATTGCTCCCACTGGCTATGCCCCTGTGCAGGTATTTTCCTCACTTTTCATTTTAGCAAGCCAAGTTTTTATGCAGCAGTTTTTAGGCACCTCCCCATCTGTGTCTGTAATTTGCTACATCAATTCTTTGAGCTGTTGGTACATGGTGAAAAATTGCTTGTGTTCCCTCTTTCTTGGGATTTGGTGTCCCTGTCTTGAGTAAGCTGTCTATATATATTACGTGGGCATGAATATTGAGAAAGAAAAGTTGGGGATTATACTGCTTTCCTTGAAAATGTGGAGTGATTGTATACAGAATACAAAAGACAACCCACCATGCAACACTCTGTTCATTGGAAATCTTGGGGAGGCTGTTAATGAAACTGAACTTCGAGGGCTTTTTAGCAGGCAAGCTCTTACACCTACACTTATACTAAGAGTATCACCACAAGGTCATGGGAAGCAGAGTTTGTGAATACATCTCCATCTTTGACAAGGAGCTAGTTTACCATATTTGTTGAAACAACATCCTGTACTCATTTGGTACCTAGTATTTTGAGATCTCCAATTGTATGTAATTTGGTCATTGCTTGTTGTCAGCAGTCAGCCTGGTTTTCGACAAATGAAAGTTGTGCGGCAAGGCAAAAATACTGTATGTTTCATTGAGTTTGTGGTATGTCTTTCTTGCCAATCATCATCTAGTATGGCATTTAGCTCTCTAGTACAATCATGACCTTCTGTAGCTTTCATTGTACAGCAGTGTAGCCCAGGAATGAAGCTTAGCTGAAATTTGTGCAGGATGTAAATACTGCTGTGACAGTACACTCAAACTTACAAGGGGCAGTTCTCTCAACCTCAGACCGAGGAGGCATGAGAATACAATATCCTACATTCATGAGTTCTGGCCTGTTCTTGAACATTCCTTTTTGAGTCAAATGAGCACCATTCTTTACAAAAAGATTATTTTGCATGTCTCTTAGAAGAACAACTTCTTCCTGTCTTTTTAGAGTTTGAGAACTCAAGTCCTACAGTTCAGGGACTCTGATCATAGATGTGTACTATCTTGTTGACATTTGGACACTGCACTGATGGCATATTTGAGATGTGTCATGAAAAGATTTCTGTCATATCATCACTCTATGACCATGTATACTTTTGAAGGACCACTTGATGGGATGGTTGTACCTTGACCTTGAAATAAGTATTCAAAGAATCCATATGGGAGGAAGAAAGATGGAGGTGTGCATCAAGGGCCAGAGGGAGGTGCTCAAGGTTTGACTGCCCCGGGTGTGGAAAACAATGGATTCCTGGACCACACCTTGCCTCCTGACCCCTCAATGCTCTTGTAACAACCATACTTCTTCAGGGTGTGCACATGCAAAGGCTTCTGGAGCAGTTGTCAGGAAGAAGAGTGATGTGCTCTCCCTCTTTAAGCCCCTCACTAGAAGCAGGGAAGTCATCATCATCATCATCATCATCATCACCCTTATACTCATCATCAGCATCAGCATCAGCATCAGCATTTGGATCTTGATGAGTACTGCATCATCAGCATCAGCATCAGAGTGTTACATATTGAGTTTAACAAGCATATTACCATCCATCTATGGCATTGCAAGCAACTTTTGCACATTAGGCAGTGCATATGTTTGAGGGTACATGCATCAGCATCAAAGAATGTAGAACTAGAGACACATACAGGGAGCATTTTTAGCAAATCACAGCATAAGTTGTGCATGAGGGATGCATCTTTTGGCTTATTAGAAATATACATTGCAGCCTCTTTGACGGATTTGCAGGTTTATCTAGATCTGTGTAAAGCTAGTGATTCTGCTCTTTTCTGGAGGCTTGCATTTAAGAAATGCTCTTGATAGTGTAGAATATAACTGAATCTCTTCATCTGTATGCACTGTTCTATGCTCTTCCCTCAAAATCATTCTAGAGTTGCAATTTTGTGTCACTGTGAAAGGTGGAACAATTTTGTGTCAAAAACTCTAAGTTGTTATTATTGCATCTGCTGATTACTAATCTGGTTGCTATTTGGGTGGAAGTTTGCAGGGCTTGCATGTTGCTTTTACTGGAGTGAACTGATCTATCCATTAAGTTTTGATTCTTGAGACCTTTTAAAGGAAGATCGTTTCTCATATTCACCAGGGCTAACAAAAGTCGGGCATGACAGCTTCATCAAGACTGTACCCAGATCAAGCTCCGTAAGAATTTGTCTACAGTGGGAACTGGCTCTTCCCCTTCATCCTGGTATATTGAGGTGCACAACCTTAAGAAGCTAGGTCTGAAACCCTGCAGTATTTTGAGCATTGTTTGGAATCTTAATTTTGGTGGGTGAGCTTTCTTAAGTCTGGTTCAGACTACCAAGAGTTCTTATTTGTTCCAAATCAGGGCCGGTGTCATTATGGTGGCCTCTCCCTACCTTTTGAAATGACCCTTCTATTCTTAGGTTATCTGTGATGTGATTCAAGTGTTTCCCCATCCTTTTTTATAGTGCTACTAGTCCATGCAAGGTGACAAGTTTCAGGAGAAATCCTGTGTGTATATGAGGATGTGGATATCTTACATGATCTTGCTTTTGCTTGGAGTTTTCCATAGAAAAAGATCATTGAATCCATTTAGGTGTATTTAAAGAAATTCAGACAAATCTTTTGATTGGCCTGTTGAATTTTGAATAAACATCTCATGTGCCCTACCCGTATGCAACCACTCCATTCTGGATGTATGTGATATTATGAAATTGTGGACCACTAGTAGAGCTTTTGATTGAGGACCTTCTAAGCACCATCTACAATTGTTTTCTTGTTTCTTTTGTGTTTGATTATTTGTTTATGTATCATTGCCTGCTGATTATCTAACTCAGAAGCATTGATGGATGGATGCTGGGTGTGATCCTTGGTGAAAAGATTGAATCTTGTCTGTTGATGTCTGTTGTTTCTCTTTGCCTTTCAGAGTGACTGAATTTTCAAGAACTCGTTCAAAGTCATTCAGTAATGGAGATTTTTATCTCCATTGTGTTGAAAACCAATCCAAGCCATACTTAATAAATTGATGGTGTTTCCAACTTAGGCAACAGTTATCGGTAATGATGAGGATGACAATCAAAGGTATTGTGTTATCTGACCTTTAAAGTTTGAACTTGTGTCATTGAGTCCTCTATAGAAGGATTTGTGATACCTTTATGGTCAGATATGTGGGGGGAGGATTTGTGATGGGAATACACCCCAATGGTATTGGATCTTGATTGTTTATAAATGTGTAGTAGATTCACAAATAGATTGATTTTAATGACATATGGGTAAGAGTAATGGGTGATCACCCTCTTTAATAAGCTTATGCATATTTTAGTCTCAAATCATGATTGTCTTGAAAGATGAAGTATTTGATTAGTGTCAATTAGATTATATCAAAGGTAATGGGTTGCACTATATGTGTTTATATTTGTTAGGTGTCATGTCATGAAAAGTATTGTAAATTTTCTCATGAATTACTAGATCAACACCTAACATTATTCAAACTAATAAAGTTGCACACATAATTTAAGATGCATGCAAATGTTTCATGTTCCAAAATGTACTCACCTATAAGAATCCAAGTTCAATTTACACACACATGATCACAAATCAAACAAGTTTGTGTCAAACCACCTAGAACCCCGTAATTGGGGGAAAAAACTCTAGATTAATCAAAGGTTATTTAAAGTCAATTCAAGAATCTCACAATTAAGAGTAATGATTCTATTTGCATTTTATCTTCCTTTGAATTTTTTAAAAATAAACTAAATAAATAGAAATTCAAAATGATAGATAATGTAATGTATTATTAAATATTTTGTCTATATGGTGTAATGCATGATGCAAACATGTGTATCAAACAATATTTTTTCTTCTTCAAAATTTTTAATAGTTGCAAATTTCAACTAGTGCACTAATGGTGAATAAATTCATATTCACATAATACTAATAAACCTCAATCCATGACTACATCCATAATTGGGTTGGTAGTCGTGTAGAACATTGTATGAGTACATGATTGCATAGCCTAGGATGGGAAAGTGTAGATAAAATAACCTAGGTAACTAGGTGTATGAAAAACTACTTATGTTAATTTAAGGTACTTACCTATAAGGTAGGTTAACTTAGGTAGCTAGGATAATCATATTTTAGGAGGCTACTAACTTAGGTATCTTAAAGTTTTTATGTGAAAGTTACCATCAAAAGAATTTTTTTTAAATATATGGAGATCACTCATCAAAGTTTATAAGTTATGCACAAACATATATGTAATTATTTGCAAATCCAAATTTTAGTAACTACTTGGTTGTTATAAATAAATTCATATTACCTTGTTTTTGGGTTTTTTCCCATAATGCATGATGCAAACATTTGCACATTACAAAGCTTATGAATGTGTGTTTATTACAAGGTGAACATTTCTTAATTGGAAATATTTTAAAATAATATGGGAAAGGGGTTTAAGAACTTATAAGTCTACTAAATGTTTCATTTGCGATAAAGCTACATATAAACATGTCATTTTCTTTAGGTTTTGTCAAGATGGATGTAAGAATAGTCCAAGGATAGCTTCGAAAAGGGTCAATCCTTGGCATTTGTCAATTGTGAGAACAAAGGTAAGGATGATGGGAACTTGTTCAATAGAAACAATGAAACTTTTGGTTTGGAAGTTTGATGAATATATCTTGTTCCAATATTGGGTGGATGCCAATAATGTCAAGCATAAGTTCAAGATCTAAATCATGGCAAAGCATTTTTATGAAAATTATTTCAAGTAAAGTGGATGAAATAAGTATTGTATACTCAAAAGTTTCATCAATGACTTAATGATGCGTAGTTGTAGTTTCTGGCAACTAATAGCCAATAACATGACCCAAGGTGCCATTTTAGCAACTTCCTTGGGTCTAGAGTTATTTTTGTGCACGTGACAAGCATTTCCCACCAGAAGTTCCAAAATCATTGGTAAACAACTTGTTTTGTCATTACATAAACAATTGCGACTTCAAGGTTCAAGAATAAAAAAAGGTCAAATAGTGGCTGATGGTGACACAAACATGGAATTGTATTAGTGGAGATTCCCTTTGTATGGCAAATAGTTTTGCAAATGAATAGTTGAAGGTGACTCAAAGTAAGTTTGATGTAAATAGAATATGCTTAAATTCAAAAGTGGTTGTTACAATATTGAAGTCTTTATGTCTCAAGTTGATGGCCTCAACATCATGGCTATTAGGAATTCTGGTGTGAAATCTCTAAAAAAATGTTGAAAAATTTGAGTCATTTCGTTGTCACATGATTTTTATCAAATAGACTAAATGGCTAATTTTTTGATAGAGGTTGTAGCTAACATACTTTTGAATGAATGCATTCAAAAAGGGGTAAATAATGTAGGGCCAATTGTAAGGCCAAGTTGGAGCCAATTGCCATAATAGAGGATGTGCATTCCGCTAACAAAAATGGTGGGGCACTTTTTTAACTACCTCAAGTGTGCATCTATTAATCCAAGAATCTCTTGTGCACATTTTGAAGCCTTTTCAGTGATCACCAGACATATTCCAACCATAATTTCAATGTCCTTAATAGTGGGTTGGGCATTTTGTGGCTTTCCATGGAGGTTGAAGTTGAATGTTGCATGAATTGTTCAACCTTTAACATTAACAACAACAATCCGCATTTGGGCAATGACCATGATAGAATTTGGTCATTGCCAATTAGAGGTTAAAATCAATAGAGCTTAAATGACATGACTCTTACCAACTCATGCATCTCCACCAAGTCAAGCAAAAAAAGCTCTATAAGTGTAAGATTATCATGAGATAACAACATGTGCCTTGCCAACATGAACATGGCATGTTGCTTTTGGTTAAGATTATAAGAAAATGAAACATTTTTCAAAGAACATTGCATTTTAGGAGGAGGTGAAATAGTAAGAAAGGATGTCTGATCCAAATGAATTGTAGTTGTTGCAATCATTTCCATTGTGACCGGATGCATATTGAAGTCAATAAATGCAACTTGGAATGTTGGAGGATTGAATTGGCACACAGAGTATCACAAAAATCTTTCATCTACCTTGAAACATTGTTGGATCCATGTTGTGAAATATGATGGGAACAGCATGTGAAAATGAAATGAATAGATTTTCAACAATTACAATTAAATTAAATATGGCATTGAGGTAACCATATATAGACTATGAAAGGCCAAGGTTCTCCATGGTCAAATTCATGATTTTCATTTGGATCATCTTCAAAGTAATCATAATTGTTGTAATAAGGTGCATTTGGTGTTAAAAAGGTGGTGCCATTTGGGTGGTCCAATAAATTTTCAAATTTGTGATTGATACCACGCATCTCATTTGCTATTCGTTTGCCACATAATAATTTTCACAATGCTTTATGTAGGCTTGCATGGCAACATATTGGTTGTGTGATTGAAATGTGTGTCCCCATGAAATATGATCACCCAAGAGGTTGTTAAGCTAGCGAAAGGGTTTGTGCAATATAATTAGTGTCTGGAAGTAGGATAGGCGCTTTTCAAGTGTGAAATCTTCTCGTGATATATCCAACAATTGAACTCTTGAAACATTGATAATACATTTAAGGGTTTGAACCTTTAGTTAGTGGGAAGCCCATTAAATGTGGGGTTTTTTTATAGGATTTGTTAGATGGAAACAATTTTTTTGTAAATTGTGGTGAAGTCATAAAAGGATAAGTGTTCCAATGAGTCTGGACATCATGAATAATATGTAGTGGGTGTGTAGATAGCCACATAGATTTTACAAGTGAAACTTCCATGATATTTGCATTCATCAAAATATCTAAAAGGTGTTTGATGAATAACATGGCAAATTCATGAAATTCGTAAAAAGAACCACCTCGAAGTAAATATAAGCATGCCATCGGAACTGTAATATCTTGCTTAGAGGATAGAAAACATATCATGTTTGATATCCTATGGATCTTTTTATGTTGACAACTACATTGTCATGAAGGTTAGATTTTTGACTAATCCGTTTGTCAAATGCATTTAAATGGAAGGTAACTAAATTCTCAAACTCATTTTGGTTTTTGGTTGTATACTTCATAATGTAATATGTTACATCATGTCCATTTCCACCAATGAGGTAACATATGTCACGATTGCATTTGAATGTGGCAATGACTACTAAAGAATACCCATTGATGTATTCATTGTCAATTTGACACTATGGAATGATCTTGAAATTATCATTAACCACTATCACTAAATTGGTTGATTGGGGGAAAGCAAAATGGCACACTATTCCAAAGGTGTGCATGCAAACTTCTTGAAACAAGATTTTGAATGAGCCCAAGAGTGGCTTTGGTACTTTAATAATGTTAAAGGTTAATACAATTGAGTCCACTTTGAAGGTGTTCGATTTTACATTTGGAAAAGGTAATGGATCTAGTGCATTAATGAACTTTTCAATCTTAGTGGGGTTGAAAGTTTCAAGTTGAATACCTATGGAGGTCATTAATTGGTAGTTGTTTGCTTTAAGAGATGTTCATTAGTGAAACAAGTTTTACATTTTGGATAATTCAGTGCAATAAAAGCACATGCATTCTACTTGGGCCTTTTGAAAGCAGAAATAAGTAAGATTAGCACTTGGAGAAAACCATCATAATCATGACAAATAACCCTTTTCAAAATGGGTACTTCCATTGAAAGAAGTGTCACTTGATGTGCAATGAAACAATTCATAAAGGAGGAGTTTGGATTTTTAACAAGTTGTAAAAACCAAGTGGTAGTGGTTGGCATGCCATGGGTATACACCAACTAGTGGGCATGGAGGTTCCCAAATCATTGGGACTATGTGGATGCAAATAACCTTTTATAAAAGCAAAATAGTCCACCACTTGGAGTTGGACATTGCAATTTTTTATCTCACTCCATTAATACGTCGATGACAATATTCATGATCCGGTTAAAATATCATGCACAAGCAACATGATTATTGGCTGATATATTGTTCTTTCAAATGAACTTGGTAAGATGGTGGTGTCCATATGGCAAAGCTGGTCATTGGAAATCACCCCAACATAATTGGTGATGTGCTAAACACCTATATGAATTATTCTGTGAGGAATTACCATTGATTAATTACTTTATTTAATATTACAATTTTGAGTTGGTAAAGATCACACTAGGAAGGGAGCAAATGATTACCTACACTATTTGGAATGATGGTGAAAAAGTGGGATGGTTGGCTTAAAGTTATTGATTGTGAAAACATGCACGTTTGGGCATGTTGTTTTTCCTCATTGGAACCCTAATAATGTTTGAAACCAGCAAGAATCCCACCTTGCAATGCAAATACATGGCCATTGATAGGTGGCACTTGCAAAGGCACTAGTAGACCTTGGAGGAGGCATGTGTGATGGGTATCTTGATAATTAAATTACACAAAATAATTATTTGTAAGTAACACCAAATCAAATGTAATTAGATGTTTATTAATTGTTATGAATTTAATGTAGATCAAAGGCCAATGAATCAAACCTAGAGAGCAAAAAAATTTCGACTTGCAATGGTTGCTCATGTAGCATCAACATGCTTGACTTTGCAATGAACATAGGCAAAGGTGTTTTAGATAAATTTATATCTTGTATCATAACTATGTATTTGCCTCATTTATTTTGTAGAAAAAAACCTTGTAGTTAGATGATTGAACCATTATTAGAACATGCACAAGAATATAATACATATGATAACTATGCTTATTATAATACATAGTTTTGTTCAAGTGTTATTGCAACTTCAAGGATTTTCCGTGCTAATTCCTTTGTCATGTAGCAACCCTGATGAAATGGCACAACTTATGTTAATTATTAAAAACTTAAACTTGGATGTAGACAAGTAAACTTGTGTCACGTTATGACACACAAATATGTTTGAATAACATTCAGGCTTCTTTGATTGGTTGTTTCGGAATGTGCAATTTGCCAACTATATTTGCTCTAATACTTTATGCCGTGATGTTTTTGTAAATACTAATGGTAATGGGAGAAAAACAAAGGGGTGGAATTCAAGTGAGAGGGATACACATGTTGAAGGTCGGCAAGTGGATTTAAAATATGATGATGGTGTAAAAGGGGAGATTTTGGAAGGTGAAGAAGAGGAGGGTACATGGGAGTTTTCCACTTGTGCTAAAGAGAAATTTAAGGCTAGCAATGAAAGGGTTCATGTAGCTTAAATGGCAATAAGCTTGGTTGTTGCATAGGTTAGTTAATTTTATTTATCATGTTCAGGTGGGGTGAATACGATAAAGACAAAAACATGAGGCTTTGAAGACACAATTCAAGTGATTGATTCTAGACGGGCTATTCAATAGGCCTTTTTTGTAAACAAAAGTAAAATTTGACCATCCAAGGAATCTCAAAACAATTTCATAACTTGTGAACTTCCTTGAGTTTGCATGTTAGGTGTCATATTTTTGGGCAACCAGTGAGACAACTCTTAGAAATAAAGACAAAGAGAGAGAAAGAAGCATTGAACTAGTTGTGTTTACAACAAACTTTAATCTTGAATTAACTTTTAAGTTGTCCTAGAGTTTTTACATTATCCATCAATTGATCTTGCAAGTTGTTGTAGCTAATCTATATTCTTGCAGTTAATTGTTGATTTTACAATGAATTAAACATGGCAACAATCTTAGATCCCCATTCACCACATGCTTGAAATCTACTACTAGATTTGAATTTTTTTTATTTAAATGTTTTTCTAACCTTCAATGGGTGATTTTATTATTATTCTTTTTCATTCAAGAAAATTAGGATCAAAGAATGATCAAACAAAATTTGGACATGATCAGAAACATAAGCAAAGATATGCATACAAAATATTATTCCTCCATCATGACATTCGTGGAGTAGAAATGAATGGCGATAGGAATCATCATGGAAGCTTGTGGTATCCTAATAACATGAGTTTTTATCAAATCTCAATTACCAATACTAGTATTGGTTCTAGTAATAATAATTCTAACGTCTCATTTTCCATCTCCAGCTCATAAATTAAAGACATAGATGGTGTTGTAGTTCATGGTCTTCACAAGTTTATATGGATATGCAATTATAACAACATGGGCATTCTTGGGTTTGTTCTTATCATTCCTAGTTTGTGCTCCAAATCCCTTCTTTGATGGAGGGCTTGAAGTTTTAAAAAAAATTCTATAGATGAAATGACTACAATTGATAACCAGAGTTGGATTTTTGTCCATTTTTATGTGGTTGTAGGTTGGAAATGAATGCCCATTTTGCTCGCACTTAAGCATTTGGTTGAAAGTGGAACTGTTGCCAACATAAAAAAAATATGATCTGGGTTGTTTTCATTACATATGGTGGTCTGATTAATAAACAAATTTTTGAACATCTTATGTGTTTAAGAGCTGATGGTGTTTCCACATTTCAAGGGGTTAGATCAAGAGCTAGTGCTTTGATCAGAATGCAACAAACACCTTTCTTCATTGGAATTCATTATATTAACACATAGAACAAACCTTGAGGTGCAAAGTTTGTTTTCCACGCCAATGGTTTCCAAATTGGAGGATCTCCTTCAACCACTTTATGGGTACTTTTTCTAGCTCCCCAAAATGCCATTTTGAATTCACAAAACTTGTTGAAATTGTGGAAACAAAAGGTCTAAAAGTCATTCGAAATGTGAAAATTATAAGGTGGATTGACATGCTAGCACCTTTGAAATGGGTCGGGAAAGAATACAATACCTTGATTGTTAAGATGGCAACTCATAGTGGGTTTGTGGAGGTAGCCATGACCAATTTGGTGAATCTATGTGATGTTGGTACAATCTTGGGTTTACCATGTATTTTACCTATGTTGAAATCCTTCAATGTTTTGATGAAATTTGCCTAGGCCAAAGTTGTTTTTGTGTGTGATTATATTGTAATTATTGAAATCTACCAAATTGATTTGTATAAAATGTACATTGATCCAACCACTTCATTTTGACTTGAAAATTTTCTTGAATTCACAGATGTTGTTACAAACATTTCTTGTATGTTACTCAAGATTGGGTGACTAACTTGGATGATGGGATAAAACATTTGGCTTTCCGCATCATTGGACAATTTCACATGGTCCATTGTGTTGATTCTTTAATTGGCATCTACTTTGCAATTACTCGAAAGGGTTTTGATCAAGCTATCACATTTGTGAAAGCTCAATGCACTAATACTACTACATGTGATTCGTTGGTCACTAAATTAAAGCAAAGGTTTTCAGATCATGAGTTGATGAATGCTTTTGGTATTATCTACCCACAATACTAGTTACAACTAGATTGTAAGTCCACTTTTGTAGACCATCTATCCCTAATCAAACGACATTATTGCATATCCCAAAAACTTGGTGTTGATGGTAGATGGGTTTCTAAGGCATTTTCAAGGGGTATTTTTAATTTACAAACCTCTATCTTCAAGCTAACTACGAAGAGACATGCTTTTAAGGCTATGGCATAACCTAAAGATGAAAATATAATGACTAAATTGTGGAGTCAGCTTGTCACAAACAATCTATTGGTTGATTGTCTTTTTGAGTTTATGTGACTTGCTGAACTAGTAATTGTTCAAGTCATTGGTAGTGTGGAAGATGAAAGAACCTTTTTCACTTTAAGTTTTATGAAGTTCAAACTACGAAATCAATTGGTAGGGCATTTGGATATTGTTGTCCACATGTTTGCTTAAGATTTCTTCACTAAAGAAACTTTTTCTTTCCAAGTTGCTATTATAGATTGGAATGATGGAGACAAGGTTAAGATAGGAATGAATGCATGATTGCTAGGTTTTGTAGTTTTATCTTGCTTTTTGTCAATTGCAAGTTATTATTTTGTGTTGTTTGGTTGTTGAGCCAACCTTTGATTTTTTGGTTGATGTATGCAATTTTTTATATGGGCTTTGAGCCTTGGAGTTTTTGAAGCCTAAAGGTTGTAACTTGTAAGCGTGTCTTCTACCTTACATGATCATGTTTTGTTTGTATATCAAAATACTAACATAATTAAGTTGCTACAAGGACTTTATGCTGCAATGGGTAGGGTCCTTGTGACCGGGGTTCAAATCCCTCGAAAGGTGCATACAAAAAATACTCTAATTGAAATTGTTACATGACGTCAAATTTCATAACATATGTTTTTGCTAAAACCCTAAAATCTGAACACCACTACATATGTGGAGCCTACTCTTGTACACATAGATGTCCAAGTAGGAGTGCACTTCAAACGTCTACAACTTCAAAATGATTTGCCTTAATTTATATTTTTATTATTGCAAAATAGCCACCTACATCACGCTGATTTATTTTTCACACATACCCATGAATTCTTTGTCTTCTCACATCCCCTTGCCACTCATGCTACAAATTTAAAACATAAAAAAGAAACACTGGCCCTCG
>Ga0209208_10002530_pt1 | contig 26244 bp, 12 predicted proteins | sample S1TSphfallax_3_FD_187694 | JGI IMG/M metagenome (GOLD analysis project Ga0209208, IMG submission 187694) | Host-associated microbial communities from peat moss isolated from Minnesota, USA - S1T2_Fd - Sphagnum fallax MG (SPAdes) (version 2) | ecosystem: Host-associated > Plants > Peat moss >...
TGAAGAAGAAGAAGAAGAAAAAAAAAAAAGTCTGGTTTTGTTAGGGTAATATTGTTATTATTATGATGATGTTCGCTAAAACCTCATTACGTTGTAACTAAAGCTTTGAAATAATTAATTTATAACTATGTTCCAATTATCTTAGGAAAATATGGGGAAATAAAAAATAGAAAACCAAATAAAAAATTCATGGAGTTCTATTTTAATTGCATGTTATTTTAAAATTGGATCCCTATACGATTAAATGTATGCATCGTATATCAAATTTTGGTCAACCATGTTTGACATTGTCGTAACCCTAACCTTAGGCTCGCAAACAAGGCAAAAAAGGTTACAAGAGCTCGGGCCAAAAGGAGCGTGAGAAAGTGTGAGGATGAAGACTCACATTCCCAAGTGAGCTCCCATTTTGGGAGTTGGAGTCCTGGTGGACTCCCGAACTTTCAGAAAGCGATTGCAAGGGTCAAAACACCTCGCATTGAGAAGTTCTCTATATCATTGGAAATCTACTGAAGTGTAGATGTCTAAAATGGGCTTGCGTGACCCATTTGGACATCTACAACATAATTTATGGCAAAAAGAAAGGTTGGGAGTTAATTTGCCAATTTGACTACCGACCACAAAAATTCGAGAATCGACCCGACTTCCGTGCGTGTAGGTAGCGTGCGACACATCGTTGGAAAGATCTCGACAAGAACTACAACTTTGGTTTAGACCTCATCCTGATCAGAATTGTGTGCACGAAATTATGGCCCCGCGAGAGTTCTAGCCTTAATAGTTTCAGGACTCCCCTTTGGGAGTTTCGAGACAAAAAGTCATTTGGATGTGGCCCTCGCGGAGAGGTGCAAAGTATACTATATGGGGGAAGGTGGTGGCTTCCCTCGAGTCTGGGCCGTGGTGAGTCTTATGAATCCAAGGTCGCCCATGGCTTGTCCTAGCACCAAGGGTGCTCCAACATGGTACTAACCAACTTGTGGGTTGGTTTGATGCAGGTTCATGTAAGTGAATAAATTGCTTGTCATTCTTCCTAGTCCCATCCCGAAGCTCCAGCACGCCCCTCTACCCCTTAAAGTGCTGAGACCCAAGGAGTGTGCCCTGAGCTCCTAACCTTTCTATTATTTTCTACGTTAGACTCATCTTTGAATCTAGCAAGGTGCTTGGGAGTGTGTCAAACATTGTGAACAAATTATGTGAGAATCACATATATGACAACTATAATACAACTAAAATAAATGAAGCATTCATTATTATTATTTTGCAACTATTTTACTACAACTATATTGGATATTTGTTCAATTGCCCAATTGGGTCAAAAGGAGATACAAGGAGCCACAAGTGTTACTTTACATTGGTCCTACATGTCTTTTTTCCCAAAAATGATTTTTTCATACGAATGAATTTTTGAATGATTTGTTTTTTGCAACTTGTTATAAAAATGATTAAATTGCCCCAATAAGTCAAAAAAGAATCTTAATCATTTTATAATATATATGAATTTGTAAAAATGTACAAATTCCTTACAAATTCTATGTTTCATCTTAAAGAACAATGATAATTTGAAATCATACCAAAAAACTTAATTTCTTAATTTTGAATTTAATGTCATATAAACTACAACCTTGTTTTATACATCATGTACATTATACCCCATTTATATGCGGTAAAGCACTCTTGAAGTTTTGAAATTCTAAATTTTCAAATGTACATACTTTGAATTTTCAAAGTTTTAGAAATCCACATTTTTGAAATTGTGAACTTTTTTTTAATGTGTCTAATAGGTTATTATCATTTCATATTTTTTACCATCAACTTATTTCTATTATATGAATCCTTTGAAAGTCCTTTGTAAAAATGTCATTTTTTAACAATAATTTTTTTCATTTTCAAAAGTCTTTAACTAAACCAAAACTTAAAATTGGATCAAGTGGATTTTAAAGTTTAATTTCTTGACATTCACGTGTGTTAAAAAGGAATAATGTGCCATGATCACCATGTTTCCAAATGGCAATAAATAAATAAATTTATAATCTTTTTTACAAAATCTAACATCTGACACCCTTATGGCTCCTTGTATTTCATTTTGACCCAACCACTAACTATAATAATAATACTAATTATTTTAGGTTAAACTATTATAACCTAACCTGACATAACTAAAAGTTAATCATTAATAATTAACCTAAAGTATTACTTAATTATACTAATATTATTGTTATTATTGTTAGATTATACATTAATATTTAGACTTCAATTTAACTAATATTATTACTTATTAATTCTTATGAACTATAATAGCTAGTGTACCTAATAGGGTGATTGCACACTAAACAATCCATTTTTTTGTGTCACAAGGGCAACTTATGTGGGGGAAAGTCTAGGTTTAGTGTTATATGAATTTGGACATTAATGTAAAATTTTGAAGGGATTCATTTAATTAATCTAAACTACTTGTAAAATCAAATGTAAAAAGTTGATGAGAAAATCCCATCATTTCACTACAAGATGAACTTTTTAAATCACTCAAATGACCCAATCATTGTCCATAAGGAACATTATGGACTTTTATTACACAATCTAAATGTGGGAAGTGTAAATTTTCTTTCTCCTATGATTATGAAGTTATTGTAATGCTAAAATGAAGTTTTCCATGGAAACTTGTATAATCCATCTATCAAATGTATGCAAGATTACCAATTGTCTAAAAAATCCATCATTTACTGGAATCAAAGATTTGGGACAACATGTTTTGTTGAAAAGGACTTAAATAGATTACATAACATTTGCCACCTATCAAATTTGCAAAAAATAAAACTTTTTAGTTTTTAGGGTCCTCCACTTGATGACATATTAAAGACACATGTCATGATCTAAAAGAAGTTAAGTTTAAGGTTTCCAACTTTCGTGGCGTCTGACTTTCAAACAACCAAATTTTCCCATAATCTCTTTGGTGTATTATTGAACCAACAATCAAGTGTTGTTTGTTCTATGCTTTTAGATGTTTGTGTTTGTTGAGCTTTTGAGTTACCAAGCTTATGTTTACAAATCTTGCATTTCCTAGGTTGTTATTTACCTTTGACATAGACCTTGCAAATCATGTTGAAGAAAAATTAGTGGCTTTCACAATTTGGTAGAGCTCTATAATGAACATTATGTGTGGTTATTTTTGTTGTTTACAATTTTGGCAACTAGCTTCATTTTTTTGCAATTTTTTAAATTCCATCTATTATATGCAAACATGTTAGTCTGGTCAAAAGACAACTTGGAGGACTTTTGTGAAGGTTAATGTGACCTTCCACCACTTTTTTCATTTGCTGTACTAAGTTTGGACAATATTTTAATGCAAAATGTTTTCATTGTCAAATCTCTACCATGGTATTATATTGATTATCTAGAAAGGGGAGATGTGTTATTGCTTATAGTTCCTTGTGAAAGACATTAATTAGGTTTGTGGATGATCACATTTTCTCCTAGTTTGAATTCAATTTTTTTCAACAATTGGACAATTTTTATAAGGTTCATCCCTCAAGAAATGAAGGTTTATGTTTACAGCAGTGGTTGGTGGATAAAATGTGATGAACACCTTGTAGAAGTGTTAAATGCATTAAGAAGCATTTGGGCAACTTATGTAATGAGATCAAATTGTAAGCCCAAAGGTGATGTATTATATGTAATCATTTTGTTATGTTTTTTTGTCTACATCAAGCTTTTCTATGTGTTTGATTTTGTATATGGTCATGTGTAGATTTTTTGTTATTTAGACAACTTTGCCTAAAAGACAATATGGGTTCTCAAAAAAATGTCAATAAAAGAAGCAACATTCAAAGACTTGGAGAAGTCGAATGAATGAGAAAAACTACTAAAGACCTTGCTAGGAGGTGAACAACCCAAAATGAACAACATCATCACTATCAAGCTTTACATAGATAAGTTGAAGTGCAATAAACTGAAGTAGAGCAAGCACTTGCCCTAACTGAGCAAGTTATGGAAAAACATGAGCAATGATGATATGCAATGATTATTGCAAAGTTCATCTTGTCAACATTGATGGTTTGTCCTAGACCTAAAAATTTAAAAACTTGTGTTAGACAAAGCCATCTTTCATGTCAAGGTTTATGAGTATTTCCCTAGCTGTGTTTTTCCCATAAAGGTTGCCATTACTCAACAAGAAGTTCTTGCAAGGGTGATGAAAGCACTAGATGATAATCAAAACTCTACCACTAATGTTTGACTTACAACAAAACATGTAATTTTAACTGTTGTTGTTAACGTTCATAATTCATTTGTTTTTTATGTGAGATGTTGCAAAAGCTCTTGGTGTCCATCACAAAAATGTTCTTGCAATTATTTCAAGGTGCAAGGTGATGGATGATAATGGGTTTTCACTTTGGTCTCAGTCTATTAGAAAAAAAAGGACTTATGGGTTGCATGAATTGTTGAAAAAGGTAGTATTGGAATGGTGGACTTCAGAACCACTGATGAGCCATGGCCAAAATGATGTTACACACAAACAATTGGAACCAATGGTGTATGATGAAAAACCTACACATTTCCTCATGGAATCTCAGGTGATTGAGGCTCACTTTCTTAAACTATTTTGTTTCTAAGTTTGTATGTATAATTCAATTTTCAACGTTCCTACCTTGAAGTCCTAGGTGCCACCTTCTATAGAGTTGTTGTTTTTTGTAATGTGAAATTTATATGGATTCGAAAGTAAAGCCTTTGTGCAAGTTTCTAAAATAAGATTTGAATTACAAAAGTTCATTTGTTTGGACCAATTTCCTTAATAATCAATATGTTTTTAGCGACAAGTCCTTCACAATAATTAAAATGTATAATAATTAGTAATTGAATGGATTCAAATTCTTCTAATGTTGGATGCATATGATGACAATCTTTCATTTTAGTTAAGGTTTGAACTAACAATGTCCATACAGTTCCATAATTAGTTTATTATAGTCCATAAATTGGTAATTCCTTGTCCATCATTTTTTTTTAATTATGAAAAACAATCATTAGTTGAGTACTAAGAGTCATTTCTTGCACCACATGGTACTCTAGAGTCCTTAATTTGGGGCTATCCTACATCTAATTTCCATTTGGGTCCTACCATTGTCCACCTGAATCTTGCCACAATCCATTTAGGTCTTGCCACAATCCATTTGGATCATGCTACTATCCATTTGGGTACTGCCATAGTCCATACATGGTCCTACCACAGTCCACTTGGGTGATGCTACTATCCATTTGGACACTGCCACAATCCATACATGGTCCTACCACCATCCATTTGGGGTCCTTCCACTATCCATTTGATCCTACCACTGTCCATTTGGGTGGACTGCCATTGTCCATTTGTAGTCCATCTTGGTTCTTCAAGTCTGTCATACATCCTCAAGTTGTCAAAACCAATCATTAATAGACTGCAATTAGTCCTTTCTACTACTAGACATGGTACTTAAAAGTTTTTTGAATGTCTAGCTTTCTTGCATCTAATTTCCATTAATACCCCCTACCACTGTCCATTTTGTGTTTTAATCCATTTCCATTAATCTTAAACATTAGTTTTTTATTATTGTTTGCGCATATTAAATTTTTCTTAACGTTCAAAATAGTTAATGTAGGAATTTGCATTGGGCAACGAACATTTCAACTCTTGAAACCTTTCTTTGTGAATGCAGGATCAAAATATATGTTGTATTTACCACATGGAGTTGGATGAACTAAGATTGGGTTTGAACAACATGCGTGGACAAGGCAATTTTGAAAAGGTTTGTACTCACCATGAACATGAGGTATGTGCACCTTGCAAAACCCTTTATAAATGTACCACGTCTGTGTGGGAATCCATTGTTTGTCCAAAAAGTGAGTTTGATGAGTGTTATAATAAATAATGTTTGTATGGAGATTGCACATCTTGTGGTCTAGGAAAGTTGTCTTTATGTTCAAAGGAGCTAGATGGCATAAATGATTGACTAGTAGAATGGAAATGGTATGTTCTTGAAGATACTAGATCATAAATAAGGAAACCTTTCAAGAAGTTAACCCTAGTCTACAAGAGAACCTCATCAGATGAGTTCATACAATACCTTAAGCTTAAACAACATTTTGTAAGAAATAATTTTGTTGCAAGATGGCAAGACAAACATTTAAAGGCATGTATGAAATCCTTTCCGCAATATTGGATAATTTCTATGGTGGATTTTGCAAAAAACTATAGTTTCCAAGTGCAAAATGAGGTTCAGAACATGCATTGGCATTCATACCAAATTAATATTTTGGTTCATATCACATTTCAGTCTAACCCCAATTTTGATGTGCATGTTGAGGATTCCAAAAGTTTGATGAATATCATTTTTACATCTCCAATGATTGTAAGCACAATTCTGAATTTGTGCAACATTTTTTTGGCCTCCATTAGAGGTACATTTCAAACCAAGGGCTTTCCCCAAGATGGCATTACGTGTGGTTTGATGGGTGTGCTAATCAATTTAAGTCTTCAAAACCTTGGTATTTTGTATCAATGTATTCTAACATGACAAATGGGTGTAACATGATGTGGAATTTTTTGGGAGTGGACATGGTAAAGGACCTTGGCCATGATGGGGCAAGAGTTGTCATCAAACGATTCATTCAACGTGAACAATTGAATGCACATGGCACAAAATTACAAAATGCTGAAGATGTTGTTAATTTCTTATGTGCTAACATATCTGATCATTTAAAATCTTCGTACATGGGGAAGAAGAAGCCATTATGTCAAGTGTTCTAGCATGTTGTGTCTAAGCATATTGATCATAGGTCTAGCACATTTGCATGTGATACCATGGAAGGCACTATGAAGATCCATTGTATTTTTGCCACTAATAAACATGTCTTAACACAACTTGTTGTCAAACCACTATCATGTTTAATTGTTTTTTGTATTGACAATAGGTGGATTGAATGTTCAAATGTGAAGTGCACTAGAGATTGGATCTCGAAATACCTTCAACCTACAAACACTAGATTTGTAAGAAAATCTATGTACAATGCGTAGGACAAGGAATGGCAGTATGGTGTTGACGGTGAGGAACTTGCTAAAAGCTTAGAGGTTGGTGATACCTTTGTTATAAATGAAGTTTTTTGGAAATAGTGAAGGGCAATATTTTTGGCTTGTGTGTTGCACCAAGCCACTTCACACATTGATTCATCCATTGATGTGTAAGTGGGGTATAGAGTATTATGAAGGAGATGAAGTTGATGTAGGAAAATACTATTAGAAATGGGGAAACTTTGATTCATCCTATGTTTTGTTGGAAGATTCTAGTGTGGTTTATTTATATTGACACCTAATGAAGGTTGTGAAGTTCTTGATGCCAACAAAAGATTATTGTGTTTTTGGTAATGATGCAACTATTGGAATTTGATCTATTATTGCTACCCTAGATGATGAGGACTAGTTCATGGTTGTTTGCTTTGTTAATTTGCCGGTTTTGTTAACAACTTGAATATTGCACACTAACTTGTGTGAAATGTAGACTACTTTAGTGCAGAGGACACATCTCCTATGTGGAGAATTGAGGTTCAAATCCTTTTGAGGTTTCAATCAAAACATGAATGGTCTAAGGTTTGGTGGGTTTCCAATCCATACTTTGATTGGGGTGGTCATGGAACATTTGCATTTGCAAGTTGTTAATCCTTTTTATATTTATGGTCATTTAAGTGAATTATCAAATGTTAGTGAAAATAAATATGAAGGTTGTTGAAGATAACAACTTAGATAAAGATTTTAGAATGTAATTGATGTGATTTTTTTGTTGTCAAATGTCAAATAATGTCAAGTTCTTCAAATTACAATGCAAATTATAGACTTTAAAGTGGAAGCTACATCATGAATGCCAACTTTTTGTAGCTTGAAATTAGGTATGTTATCCAAATTGCATCATAATCTTGCAAGGCAACCATGAGGGTCAGCATGTGAAATCTCCATCTAACTTTAATGTTCTATGTAGGAAACTCATGACAATATTGGTTCTAAAATTACTACAAATTATTTGCAACCCTTGATCCACATGTATGTACTGTTGTGTTTCCTTTAGGGTAGGCTCATTGGCCCTTTAAGAATATGTACCCACATAAATAAAAGTAATGCATCAAAGGCATTGTTGTGAAAATGTCCACATAAATTTTCTTTTGGGCTTGACTAAGTACTTGCATTACATCATGGGCATGTAGCAAAAAGTTTTATTGAAGGTCCAACCACTGTATTAGTAGCTGCATGTGCCCATTAGACTACTACTTTATTCTTGGAATCTTTTTGGAATCTTTTTAATAACTTTTTCAAAAAAATATGAATTTCTTAAAAAAATTCTTCATATTATTATGTTAAGGGGTATATTTTTTAAAAATCCATAAATATGTCATTAAAATTGTTTTCAAAATTGTGCTTTAAATGTCAAAATTGCTTTAAACTACTTCTATGCAGCTTTTAAACAATGGTTGCAAGAGGTTAAAAGTCCTTATACATATTTTTCATTCATTAAATTGATTCCAAGCTTTTTGGACATTTACATAATGTATTCAAAATAACATTTTTATTATATATATATATAATTACAATCCAAAATTTTAAAATTTAAGCAACGATTATGATTGTTTTTGGTACATGTTAGTATGAATGCCCCCTTGAATGATACTTCTAGTTTCATCTCTAATCTCCCAAAACATGTAACACTCATTACTATTTCATGATGAAAATGGTTTATTTGTTTTGTTGACATGAAAATCCATTTATTGAAGTTTTAAAATGTATATAAAAAAATTAGTGAGTTCACAAATTGCATGTAAATGTTCCAAGACAAGTTTGAAGGGGAAAAGGTGGACAAGAGTGATCCTATTTGAGAAGGCTTGATGCTTGAATCTTTGCAACATGTGATTGACAACAATGTAGCAAATGTAGGTGAGTAGCAAAAGGCAATTTTAGATATGCTTAAGGGAATTGGTGTTCCCCATGCCAAATTAGAAAGTTGTATGGTGGAAGCTTGGAACAAGATCCTTCCATAAACCCCCTCCAATGTAGACTCACAAAGGATAATACTTGAACCATGAAAGCCCTAGGTTGCGCATTCTATAAACCTCAAATACATTATGAAACAAATGCCCATAATCAATGATTAATGGTGAATATCATTTGTGGAGTTTTGAATCCTTTTATCTTTAAAATCTTGTTGAAAAATATCACTAACTATGGGATTGCAATAGCAAGTGGATCTTATAAAAGGTCTAATTATAAAATGTGACCTTCGAAAATAAAAGTAATATTCTTTTGGCCAAAGACAAATCCTTCTCCCATTGAACAAAAATGGTGAAAATTACTCATTAGGTACATTTATCAAAACTAACAAAATGTCAGGCAACCATGACATTTGCATTTTTGTCAATGTTACACATGGTTGCCTATTCAATGTATTCATCTCAAGAATGGATAGTCCCTAAATAATGTATCAAGGGGAATGATGTAATGGTTGGTAGAAGAAGATTCTAAGGCATTGCATGAGCATAAATTGAATCAATAATTTGAAAACTACATGAAATCAAAGGTCCAAGTTGAGTTGATGCGATTGTGTTTATTTTTCTTTGATACTAGACCGACACAAAGTCATTTCCTTCTCCAACGAGGTTGATTAATGAACCTTCATTTGTACATGTTCATGGGAGCTCAATTTTTCATTAAGGGTTGATATTACTTTTGAATGCATTTATACAATATAAAAAACATTAACTTGCAAAGAAAATATATTCAAAACTCATGTGTACAATGTTGAAACAAAGTGAATGCAATCATAACAAAGCCTTTTGGCACATTTTTGTTCATGTATAAATATATGGGCTACAAACCCCATAGACCTTTATGACACCATGTTAATCCATCATTTTTAATACATAGGGAAACAAACACTTCCTTCTTCACTTCAATATTTTTGCAAAATTAAATTTCAATACTTACAGTTTAAAAAATACAAAGCCAAGGACAACCATATCAATGTACAAAATGGGGTCATACACAAAACAAAGAGAGTTCACAACAAACTCTTCACCACCTCATGACATGAATCTACACTTTTTATCTTCATATTTCTTTTAAAACTATACTAGCTAGAATGAGTATCCCCTATAGTAAGGGTTATACCAATCATTTAATGGGTTTCAATTCCTTTGCATGGTTTAATGGCAAGAGCAAAATCATTAGGCAAAAAGTTTTTGAAACCATAACATATAGTCCAATAACATGAAAAGCAATGGCAAATTTGCAATGAGAGAAATGAAACAACCCCAAGTTAAAACAACAACAAATCATGATACTAACCAAACTAAACATTAGAAAAAAATTGAAAATCGACAACTAGACTTGCAACTCATTTGTAGCTATGATGGACACATGTGATTAAAAACAACCTAGTTGCCTAAGACAAGTGCCATAAAATAGTTAGTCACAAAAGACATGACATGGCCATGAAATTGAAAGTGTAGTCGTAAACCTTATGACTAGGCTAGAATTTCTCATCCATTGCCATGGATGTTCCTTAGTATGATGTGGAACCCCAATTTGCGACTACATTTGCGATTACATTTGGGATAGTTGCATGCTATGGAATGTGCCATTGACAGGTGGTTAAGATATAACCATGTGGTAATTTAAAGAGCCAATGGCCATAAAATACATGGCAATTTTCCATTTGTTTAGAAAAGATATGTCATAATTACAATAATTAAATATTATAATTAATTCATTATAATCATATCGTAGGCTAAACTATAGTAGCTAACCTATTTTAGGTTAAGCTAGGGTAGAATAGGCTACCTAGCATAGGCTAAGTAGGTAGGTAGGATCCTATTTATTTTGTTGGGGACAAGCCTTTCGATTGGTTCATCCTATATGGCACATGCACTATGTTTATAGTGCATGCCATGAATCTAGTCCATTATTTCACCTAGTTATATATTTTACAAGTTTGAAGTTGTAAACAAAGACTATGGGATAAATTCTAATGAAAGGGAAACACTATGACACTATAACACTACAACATTATCACATCCTTTGTCCCATACAAAAACATTTTCATATATCAACACAATAAAATATTTATTATTTTCCCTAACTATTTACTACCTATTACTTATCCTACTTATCACATACTACCTAGGCTTGCTTGTTTAACCTAGTTAATTAATTAATCAATTAATACAAAAACATTATGACATATCCACAACATCAAATACCTCTTGCTTAGCTTACCTACTACCTACTAATACCTATCCTACTTATTAAATACTACCTAGCCTATCTAATTAATTAATGATTAAGGACCTAATCTATTTTTTGTTAAAAATCTAGCTACCACAAAAACAAAAATAAACAAATGTTTTAACCAAAATGGTGAAAAAATAGGGTTATGGTGATATATAGCCAAAATTAAAATGGTTAATTTATATTAATGCATTGAAATAAAATTATGTTTATTTTGAAAATATGGAAATGCCATGTGCATCATGTTAGGCTAATTTGAAATAGTCGGCAACTTATATTATCCATAGTTGTAAAAAACTTATAATTGTTATAACCATGCAACTCAATTATCATCCATAAGTGGATAGACAAGAGAAAACGAAAAAAATATGTCAAAATTTCATCTACATTTTGACTTTAAACTTTTGTAGTTGTATCATGTAACTACATATTTGACTAATAGTTGGTTGGACCCATCATTTAATCGCACATCTAGTGGTATATACTTGCAACTACATGGACACATAGGATTACAAATGTCATAATTGCAAATGTAGCAAGTTTGGACAACAATCGCACTGTAGTTGCAAAATGGTGGTCAAAATGGGCAAGATCTATTCTATCGAAAGCTAATGACAAGTAAGCTAAAATTATTATTATAAAACTCCATGAAATTTGGATGGTGGAATCCATTTACCATAACATGATGATTTAGTTATATTCTATGTTTATTTATTTTGTTGCAACTTGTATTCTTTACAACACTTGCACCTATGGGCATTTGGTGTTAAAAGGACGCCAAATCACAAACTTGGGCTAAGATGGTAGTTAGAATAGTTCTAGTGAACTACTTATTCCTTTCTCCTTATTAGGATCATTCCCCAACCCATCTGATAAGACATATACCAAGTATGGTGAAGAAAGCCATCATTTAGTCAATCCTACCAAAGAGTGACATTCTAATAGATTGAAAAAAAACCAAAACAATCTATATTGAAAATACAACAAATTATCTCTTTATCAAAACTGAAAACTCTCCATCCTTATGGAACAAATCAACTTGATTATCATTTGTGAACTGACTTAATAACAAGGTACACAAATTTCAAACCACATGTCAAGTGACCATAATAGTAAATTTTAAGAAAGAGAATAGAACATATAAAACATTAAAAAAATATAGTGGAAAATAAATAGTGATTCAATGTTTTACAATTATCAACAACAATATATTAGGTAGTGACTATGTGAAAAGCCCCACTGTAAGCCATATTGACATAACCATGTCCAGTAGTTTCAATTTTGTAAGAACTGCATTAAGGATATTCAAGTGTGGTAAGGTTATTAAAGGTTTTTAGCAACTTCATGTTAGAATATGTGATGATGAATGTGCATGGTTGTGTGGGGGGGGTTGTTTTCTTTTCTACGATATTGGTGAATAAGGTGTTGAGTTAGTTCTGATTTTCAACAAAAGTTGGTAACCATAGTTTTAGAACCTCAATTACATAATTAGGGGTGAGAAATCTCTAGAGGGTTAAGGGTAGAAGTAGACACTAAAATTCATGTTGTGTAGCAAAACATTGGTCTTATTCTAGTATTTAGTGAGTAGCAAGGATGCTTGATATTCATGAAGTAGTTGAGGGGGTGTTAATGAAAGGTTCGATAGAGATAAAACAATTTTTAAGCCTTATAAACATAAGATTAATTTGAAACAATTTAATGATTAAATAAATAGGGTGATAGGGTGGCAATGGCAACATGAATTTCATAATGAATGAAACATTTATTTAGATTATGGATAAGTTCAACGAGGAGCTGCAATTACATGTTGAGTTTTGGGCTATGCCATAATGATAGTTCATAATTGCAAAAAATTTAGGATGCATTGAATGGTGCGAACTAGGTAATTTGCCTTGCTATTAGGAGGCATTCGACGAATCGAATCGTGGAACCAATGATAGTGTCCAACACCGGGAATTGAAGACCATGCGAAAATAAAATGTCCTTAGTCTTGTAACAACCTTTATAGATAATTTCAGGTTCATCACTAAAAACAAGGTCAGCTTGCAACAAAATCACCAAGGTGTGAGAGTTCAGAGAAATGTGATAGTATTAAGCTCGAAGGGGATCAACCTTAAGACGAGTGTGCACTTCTTATAGTTCGGGATCTTCATCACGAGGATGCTGCGTCAATGTCAAATCTAAAGATGACTTTGGAGCTAGTTCTTCATTCACTTATACAACTTGAAGCTCGTAAAACGTGGCCGTATGCAATGTTATAATTTTAAGGAAAGGAAAAGAGATCTTCAATCAAAATCAAATCGGCAATGAATGTGTGAAGGACTTGTTACATTGAGATGCGTGGTCATAATTTATAAGTTAAGGAAAAAGAAAGAAATGCATAAGTAATGACCTAGAACCATGGTAAAATAAAACCTTAAGATCAAAGGAAAAAATGAAGGTTTAAGTAAAAGTTGTTGGGGTGAAAGTGGGAAGAGGTGAAAAAGGTGCTTATCTTTTTCCTTCCATTAGTCATCAAGCATTGGAACCTTTCAAAGGCCATCAATTGGGATATTCTTTCACCTTTTTCATTTTATTTTTCTTCAAAAGGGTGAATTTGGATAATTTGGGGCTCCTTCTTTTTGGACATAATTTTCGATTGAAATCTTGAAAATACTTGTTCCCACAACCTTCTTTAGTAGGAAAAGAATGATTAATCTTAGTAGATGGTAGGAAGAAGGAAATTAAAATGGACGTTTGTAGTAATTTTGGAATAATGGAAGCGAATAGGGATAGTGTTAAAAGCTTGAAATCTTAAAGAAATTTCCCAAACCCTCTTGAATTTGGTAACATAACTTCTTACTGTTTTGGGTGCAAAACTTAGGATTTGGTAGGAAGGTGCGTCTTGTAATTAACTTTCTAATGAGCTAAAGAAAGCTAGATTTGAATAACGTATGTGATAAAAATAATATTTTAAGTGGTTGGTGGTCTATAGCCAAGTTAAACTTATTACCTTCATAAAACCCTCTCAGGTTTGGTAGCACAACTTATTACTAGTTTAGCTGTAAAGCTTGGAATTTGATAGGTAGATGCACCTTGTAGTTACCTTTCTAATGAGCTAAAGCAAATTAGATTTGGATAATGTATATGGTAGGAATAATATTTTAAGTGATTGGAGGTTTGCTGCTAAGTTGAACATGGTGCTGAACCTTTAAAAGTTGGTTTAAATGAATGATAATTTAACATAAAATTCTAAGATTTGGAGTGTTTGAACTTATAAAATATATTTATCAATTCTAAATCATAAATGATGCATAGGAGGCAAGTTACTTGGTTTCAATTACAAATGAAATTTAACATTTAGAAATACACTTGCATTTTTCCTTCACTGGTAGCTTATGTACTTTCAAGTATAGTCACTTCATAAAACTAGGAGTAGAGGGACAGAAAGTTGTTTCACACTCACTAACTTCATCAATTGATGGCATTCATTAAGCCATTGTAACAATTAATACCATACCGTGTTTCTATCACAAATCTAGAAGTAATAGGAAAACTTCCATGATGTTTTTTAGTTCAACAAACATAAAAAATAAAAACAAGAAGAAGCAAAAAAATAGGGAAATCCAAACCAAAAATGGGGAAGAGAGTTAGAAAAAAAGGTCAAAGAATGAAAAAAAGAGTTAACACTTGAAGATATATGAGCATAATAGGACTCTTAGGACAAACTAGGCTTCTAAAAGCTCCCCACTTGGAAACAAACAACTATTGAAATGCTTAAACTCTAGACACATATATTTCTTTGTTTAAATGATTCTTCCATTCATTTTAATACCATCTTCAAAAAGTAATTATTTCCTTTTAAAAGAATGATGGAACTCATGATTTGAGTTATACATAACTCTTGAGAGGTACACAAAACTGCAAATTGACTGGTTATAACTCCAAATTCAAAATCCTAGTGAAAGGGAAGAAAAACATCAATTTTCATGGGAGAAACATACTTGCTTGGCTGGATAGAATTGAGCTCTACTAGTTCACAACAAGTTTCACCACTTATCATGTAGGCAAAAGATAATCTTGTAAGCATACCGGTGCAACATAATATAACTTCAAGTAAAATGAAAATATGCAAGCCCAACAAAGGAATAAATCCTATCATAGCAAACTCATATTAGTCATGAAATAGGTGAGTAAATCCAATATACATGATACATTTTTCATGTCATGTTGAAAACTACCATTTCAAATAGATCAACAAAATAAATGGCTACCATTGAATTGGTCATGTTCAATCTCAAAAGTCTACCTTGAAATCAACAGTTGTTTTGTAACCAACAAAAGAAAAAGCCAATATTTTTATATCAACCCACTTTCCCCCACCACAATGTGTTACACCTTCAACCAATGTCATGATTTCATGAAAAGTCCATGGGCGGTGATGTTTCTGACAAGTTCCACTAGTGGTAGTTGAAATTGTTGCAACAAGTTGTTCTTCAACAACATCTACCCCATTATTTGGAGCTAGAGGTTGCAAGAGATCTATAGAATCCCCTGAGGATAATGGCAACAAGCATGATACTTGATCCCCACCTTCTTCATTCAACTTGTACAATCCATCCTGGCCAATAACCATAAATTCTTCAAAAAAGAAAGGAAACAAATGAGGGAGAAAACACCCAAAAAATAACAAAATAATAGTACATTAATATTCAAGAACCAACAGCCAACAAAATACCCTCCAAAAGTAAAAGGGGTATGTCCATCATCTACTTTTCATTAAATGTTACTACACATAAAATGGGAAACTACACTTATCTTCTATTCACCTATAGACAGATTCCCACTAAGTTGGTCACCTAAAGAAGGTGCAATTAAATAGCTCCTACCCACACCTTGCTTTCAAAAGTGTGGCATGCAATATCGAACACCTACAGGTTGCAAAAAAATGGTAGGGGTGTTCTTCAACACATTACTAACCATGAATCATAGGTTAAATCTATGTCTTGATGATGCCTATTCCTTGCCTGGTCTAGTAGGTAATTGAAACTTCACTTTGCAAACATACCTTTTAGTGTCATGGTGTGTAGCTTGTGTTGCAAAATGAGCCATCTTCACAAGCTCTGCAACCCTCCCTTTAATTTTGCGCTTTTGTATGCACCCAACCCAAACTGAAATGATTCACCTATTTTTCTAAGGATAGGGAAAAATGAATTCCTCGCTCTTGTGAAAAAATGATAAAATTAATAGTTAACAACTATGATAGTTTTGTTTTCAATATGAATTCTAAGACCTACAACGAAAACAATTTGATGAAAACCTCAAGACCACATTCATTCTACAAAATTATGACAAAAAAATTATATTGGGATTTGACATACCTTTATAATTGGCTGCCATTATTCACATGTTGGGTTGTCAAGTCTACAAAAAAAAATTGAAGACAACATATCTATATGCAACAAATTGGTGAAGTATTTGGTTCCAATCCAAAAAATCATTTAATCCAAATTATATTTTGTAAAAGTAACTATACTAGAAGTTCCCAAGAATGAAAATGTCAACTTTTCAGCACCTTTGGACATTTAGGCACATTTAATCAAAGAATAAAAAACCTAACAAAATTGGTTCATCAATTTTGATAATTAATTACTTAAAATATGATGTTTTGCAAACAATGTCACTAATTGTACAAATCAAGTAATCCAAAAATATAAATGAAACCTTCCTAGAATTACATTCAAACTTCCAAGGAACATGAAAGACCATAAGAGTTATTTTTAAACTATTTTTTAAAGCCACACATGCAATTGACTTTAGTAGCAGATATAGTTATTTTTGTAGAAGATACACATTCATTTATGGGAACGTTTTTATGCTTCTGTTTTCTAGGAAAATCAAACTTGCAATTCTGTCCTGCAAGTTTTTGGGTGATAGTTTCTTCCACATTTCGTAATTGCCCCATGTTGTTAGCTTGCAACATGTCACTAGTCGGTTCACCAACATATTGGTGATTTGAAGGCGACATAAAATCTTCATTTGTATTAGAATTATCTGCATTATATTCCTCCACTTCTACACCATCACAATTCCCAAGCAACAACCCTTTCCTCACGTCCTTCTTCACAATCTTGCCCAATACCTCTATAGATGCCTCATGACCCCTTCAACAACTAGTTGGTGGTTTCCTTTCTTGTTGCCAGGACTTGTAACTTCACCATTAGTAACACCCAAGTGCTTTTGTTGATATTTTACATGAAAGCTTCCCACACTTGGGCTTGGGGTATCTTTCTTGAAATGCGTAAGAAGTGCCCAAGAAGTTGGACTAGCTAGGGGACTAACAACAACGTTAGAAATTGATGAGTACATTGGTATGCAAAACTTTTCACAATTAATCCAACATCATTTGAAATCCTTATTATCAAACATCAAAGTTTCACCAACAATTAAGTGATTCCATCAATCTATACAAATATATGTGCACATTTACAAAATTGACTACTTATGGATTCCTTGGTTCAATTGCAACATACATGTGTGTAGTCTGTACATGGAGAATGTGTACTACAATGGACTCCTATGTAGACGTAAAAGTTTGTAATACCTTGTTCTTGATCTTTGTTCACTGCTTATGGAGTCATGTACACAAAAAGGACAATGAAAGGATTATTTAATGGACTACTATGGAGGATTAGAGGAATCCATACAATATCTAAGGACCTTTGCTCACTACTTGTGGAGTCATGTACACAGAAATGACAATGAAAGGACTCTATAGTGGACTACTATGGAAGATTATAAGAGTCCATACAATATCCAAGGACCTTCACTCACAACTTGTGGAATTATATGTAAGAAAAAGAAAAAGACTATGCAATGGACTTTTCTAGAAGCACAGACAATTATATTGACTACTTGTGCAGTCATATAGAAAATGGACAGTGGAAACGGGTGAAAGCACACTACTAAAGGCAGGGGCAAAAAATGTTGTCATATTGTAATGTTTCCAATGGTGTCCATGTTTGAACTTCAACCATGGTAATATTAGAGCATATTTTTCTAAACTTTTTGCATAATATGGTAGATTATAACACAAAGAATTAAATCACAAAGAAAATTTATTTTTCCAACTTATATTGTGAGGTTCCGAAGTATAATTGTGGCAAAAAAATGTATGTCACTATGTACTAAAAAATGCAAATATATTAAAAAATTGATTGAAATGATTTTTAGTCTTTATAAACTTTGTAGTATCTATTAAACATTGTGATTCCATATGATTCGAATAAGTTTGTGAGCCATGTGAAAAGTTTGATAATTATCATATCACAAATGGGTGTTTTTAGGGGTAATGACGATAAGTATGTGGTAAATTAACATTTTGACAAACTATCATTTTCAAATGGAAGATGACAAGATATGTGAGGTCGGTAATTTTTTAAATTTTCATTTCAGAGATTTTTTGGTTGACTAATTCAAACCCAAACTTAATGCAATCCAAAAACATAAATATGTTTTATTAAACTATATATACCATAAATATAATCAATATTCCTTGAATTTAATCTTTTACAAAAAAAAATCAAATAATATTAAATATCATTACATTACTAAGAAATGCATTCTAATTCACTTTGAGTTTCATTAGATTTTGGGTGAATTTGGACATTTTTACCTAGTGAAATTGTTTAACCCCCAAGTGAACAGGGATTAGTTGTTACGGACAATGAATTATTTCATTAGTACCTAGTGAAACAAGGTTATTCTCTAGTGAAATACAAATTTACCAAACCATTCATTTGTTAGTTAATTAATTAACCAACAAAGAAAATCAATTAAAATTTAATTATTTAATATATAATATTATTGATAATTGCATGATTTTTTTACCTATGATTTATTGACATGTGTCTTAGCTTAGGTAGGCCATGTAATCAACCTAAGAACCTATTATAGGAATTTGATAAAGGAATATTCGGTCAACATACCATTGTTGACCACATGTAACCTAAAAGAGAGGGTCCGAATTCACACAGCACACTGACTGCCCACACAACCTTAGACGTCCATGTCTTCCTGATCTTCTTCCTCAAGATTCAGACCTTTGACCATCCTTCAACACACTGACTACCTACTGACACTCACATACACACATTGTGAGACCAACGATGTCTTTACTTTGCTTCCTCATGACGACAGAACAGAATTCACAAGATGCATCTCCTGTCCCACCCACTCACACAATTTCCAGCCAAAGAAAATCTTTTCATTCCAAACTATGTACATTGCTCGAAAGCACAAGCTTGATTTCCATCAGATGCTCAGAAAACATCAGTTTCCCAGTGTTGTCTACTCTTTCCCTCTCTTTTTCTCTCTCTCATTCTTCTACAGCAGTCGCTTAGCCATGTCCTAGGCGCAGTGGAAAAATTCTAGTCTTCACCAAGCTCTCATGTAACTAATCGAACATCTACCCACTCTGTTCTTCCTAGTTCTCCTCACTTCTGCCTCTCACCACCTTAATTCCTCTCCTACTCTTACTTTGATCATTCTTCATGCCACCGAAACCACCGTTGGCTTCCTCCTGAAGTTTCTCCAAAATCTTCTCACCTCGTTCCATCCATCACCAACTGCCTGCCGCCATTGTTTACTCCTCCTCATCAATTCGGCTCCAAACTTTCCCATTATTTCCAACCGCCAATTTCCCTGAACCACTCAGCATACACCAACAGAGAGCAAACAATCCATGCAATTCCATGCAGTAGTAATGGAGCACCGCAAATAGATGACGGCTGGTATCCTCAAGATCAGCCATCGTTTGGGTTTTCACGACGACCTAATTTCGTACCACACACACACAACACCACTCATGAGGTTTGATCCCTTGACCTTTGGAATGGAGGCAAACACTCTTACCATCAAGCTACCCCATTTGTTGTGGTAATATGTTACATTACATTTTATTTATCAGATACTTCATTTTAAACATTATAAAAACATAAATTTTGAAAATTCATATCTTATTGAAATTTTGTTCAAATGAAATGATTCGAACTTACTTTTTTTTTAAATTTCAATAATGTACATAATTACATTTATTTCCTTTTGAAAGTTTAAAATCATCTGAACAAAAAAAATTTGAATATCATTATTCAATAACATTCATTTGAAAAAAATAAAAATAAATAAATGGATTTTTTTGTTAATATAATAGTATTAATTATGGTAAGCTACTTTCAATTATTATATGAATATTTTTCATTAATTTAAATTATTTCACCCTACATTTTTTATGACTATTTATGGTTATTCTTAAATTTTTTTGTTATTTTTGTTATTTCACCTTAAGCTATTTTTGGTTCTTTTAACTTATTTCATCTTAAGCTATTTTCAGTTATTCTATGTTTTTTTAGCTATAATAAATTACTTCAATTTAGGCTACTTGTAGCTATTATAAGTTACTTTTGGTTATTGAAAACTATTTCACCTTATGTTATTATTGACAATTCTAAGTTATTATAAGCTATTTCACCTTAAGTTATTTTTGTCTATTATAAATTATTTCACCCTAAATTACTTTTGGCAATCATAAGCAATTATAATATATGGCTAATTGTTCTTATTTTATTAGGGCTATTGGTAATTATTAATGGTTATTGGTACCTATTCTATTGGTGGTTATTAATGCTTATTAGTGATTATTATAGTAATAGTTATTGGTGGTTATTCCATTAATGGCTATTGATGCTTATTATTAGTTATTATATTATTGGTTATTAATGGTTATTTTATTGATGGTTATTAATGGTTATTGATGGATATTCTATTGGTGGTTATTAATGGCTATTATATTAGTGGCTATTGGTGACTATTATATTAATGACTATTGGTGGATATTTTGTAATTGGATATTGGTGGTTATTAATGGTTATTATATTAATGATTTTTGGTGGTTATTATATTAATGGCTATTGGTGGCTATTATGTTAATGGATGTTGGTGGTTATTTTATTGGTGGTTATTGATGGGTATTTTATTAATAGTTATTGTATTATAAGTTATTGTTGGTTATTATATGTTATATTACAACTATTAATGATTATTGTATTATAAATTGTTGTTGGATATTCTATGTTATAATATCATAAGTTATTGGTAATTATTATATTGTAGGGTATTTCAAATTATTTTTCATAGGTTATTATTTTTTATTCTAAGTTATTTTTACCTTAGGTCATTATATTATATTTTAAATTATTTTAAATTATTATACTTAGGATAAAATAATTTATAATAACATAAAGTAGAATGACTTTGAATAACTTAAAGTATAATTTGAAATAACATATATTAATTTAAAATAAATAACTTAAGGTATAGCTTAAAGTTAGTTGAATAATTTAATTTATAATAACTTGAAAGCTTATAATAAACTAATTAAGATACCTTAAAGTAAAATAACATATAATAGTTTAGGGTACAATAATTTATAATAGCCTATAATAACATAAAATATAAGTTAGAATAACTAAAGTAGCTTAAAATAATATAGGTTTATCATAAAGTAACATAGATAGAATATTTTTTAAAACATAAAAATAAACCTATTTACTATAGTAAATTATAATAATGAATTATGTTAACTAGTAATGAAACATGATGTCTACACATTGATATTATAATGAAAGTAGTAAAATGCAATGAACTTATTTCACTTTTAAAGTCCTATAGTGATTTAAGCTAGTAAATTGCACCCCACTTTTGTAGTAGTGTTAACTTTGTGAAAATCAAAATATCAAGCCCAAACACTAAAAGTGAAACCCATAATTAAATGTAATACATTTTGCATAAATATATTTTACATACATGTTGTGAAAGTGCCCAAAATGGCCCCATTGTAATGTGTTTTCACCCAAATACTCTTACTGTAAATAATCACCTTTATTCACAATTGCCATGAACATTATCTATTTTTATCATAGTTTGATGGAATACTATGAGACTATTAAGAACATCCACATAATTCTTAATGGACATTAAGGAATTCAAAACCACAATATGTATAAGAACATAACTTCTAAACTTATTTTAAGGACTCCCATTAACTTCTAACACAACAAGGTCATGTGAATAAAAAATGTAAACAATGCATAATAATACAATTTAAACTTTCATTGAATGAGAAAGATTGAAAGAAGTGCACTTCCATGATGTGCTCAAGATTGTTGTGCCAATAAGGTGAAAGCACACTATGTGGTACATTTCGGGCAAGAAAAATGTACTCATTTTTTAATACATTTTGTATTATTTTGAGGGTAGATATTTTTTCATTTCATGTTATTTTTCAAATGATATTGTTTTTTCAAAAAACTTTTATGCTTGTTTGAATGAAAAACCTCGTACAATTTCTTTTTGTGAAATTACATGAGTGGAACTTTACATATATAATTGAAATGGGACAATGAACTTATATATAATATATGATTGAGTACTTCATCAAGTTTGGTAATTGTTTGAATAATGTTTAAAGTTTATTTTGCAGTATATCAGTACAATTACAAATTTTTCATTAATATATTTCTTGATCATTTAATATCAATTTCAAAATGAGAGTTTTTTTGAAAATTTTATTCTTTGGGTTTTGAATTAGTTACGTTATTCCAAATATTATTTGCAAAAAATAGTTTCAATATTAACTTGGTAGAAATTCAAATACATGCAATTTCAAGAAGTAGTATTTGTGATAACAATCTTTAACCATCATAGTGTGCTTTCACCCAATAACTTAATGGTGTCAGTACCTCCATCTTCAATGGGAACCAACAAATCTAACTTTTTCAAGCCCACAGATCACCACCATGCCTCATGCATCTCCTCCTTGCATCGTTGTTGAACACACTTATTAAAAGTTCCAAAATGATCCATAACACACTAATCATGATAAACATGTTTGCAAGATGCAAATCAAGCACCCCAAAAGGAAAAAACCCTAATCCACATAATGTACACTTCTTTAATGCAACCCATGTTCTTGGAATAGGATCAACATCTTTAAAAGGCAATAAAGGTTATGGTTGCAAACCTTTATGAAAACCTACTCTCGAATGAATGCATAGTCGAGTGGTTCAAAAATGGCAAAAATTATAGTCCTTATGAGTCGAAACAAGATTTTCTTTAATGATTCAAATGGACATGGTTGTTGCTCTAAAAAATGTTATTATTTTAATATTTGAATGATACATGTTCAATCACCTACAAACCTTTCCAAATCTATGTGAAAATTCATATTTAATGTAACTAAAGTTATTTTTTAAAACTTGGAGGTCCTAAAAGGAAAACCCATAATGTCCATATGAATAATGGCCCATCTAAAGTTTTCAAAAAATATGTTTTTGGGACAAAAAAATTAAAAAACAAACAAAAATTGCAACTCATATAGACTCATGAAAATATAGTCAAATTCGAACCATTCAAAAGTCCCTAATTATTAAATGATTAAGGTTTTCAAATAATAAATTCATTATATGAATTTATCATTTTGTATTTCATCATATATTGAATCCCAATAACAAATTTGGAATGTGAATTAACATAATTTTTTTCATTTTGTGATGTTCCAATCAGATGACCAGTCCCTATTTTTCGACTTCAAAAGTCTAGTACTATTAGCAAATGAGTTTTTTTATCAATAAATAACCACATAGTTCTCTTCATAATGAAGTTGTTAATTTAAATCCAAGTCCCAATTAGTAGATCCAAGGATATATTAATCATCACATCCATTTGAATAAAGGGTACTTAGGAAAAAAAACTAAAATGTCACAACATTACTACAAAATGTGGGTGTAATTCACTAGTCCTGGTTCATTAGACGAGTGAATTCACTACTTCTTCATTTGTCCTTGTTCACTACAACCAATGAATTCACTCAAAATCCAGTGAAATCACTTGGCGTACATGGACACCTTTTGTTGTAGTGCAAAAGTGGGCCACTCATTTGTGCATCTACCCTCACCTTATAGTTTTCCCTATTAGATCTCGGACAACATTCTTGTGTTGCCTACAAGTGACAATTTGTTATTCCAACATAGTAAGGTTACTATGCACATTCTCAACTTCCTTATGAATTCTCTCAGACTTTGCATTACCTTTGTCAACAAAAGATTTCAAATACTCTACTATGCCTTTCTAAAAATTTATTTGTCTACTCAAGCTATTAACGCATTCATTTGAAAAATTAATAGGGTTGATTGCAATAACTTGTTCTTGCTCTAATTTTAGAAGCAATGCATCAAGTTTAGCCTAACCTTGAACCAATTAGTTCCTCCTATCCTCCATTCGGGAACAAGCTCAAACATTAGCCAAAACCATGTCCTTTTTACCTTTCGTTTTAACAACCAAAGCTTGTTTAACATCAAGGAATAATTTTTGCAAAAACAAGTATGTTTGCAGGGTCGTCAAAACTATCAAGCCTTGTTCACTTACTTCTTGTGTATGTGTTTCATCATATTCAAAATGCTCATCTTCATCAAAAAAATCTTCAAACCCATTTTCACAAACTAAACCTTTCATTTTTATCTACTAAAATTGTTTTACATTAATCCATTCAACATAAGTCACTGAATTCAATTTCATCCCTTTCTACTCACAAATAATGCCTCTAGCCATCCCAAAAGATATGATCTTCAAAGCAAAAACATGAGGTTCTGATGCAAATTGTCCAAAGTTTTTTTATCATTACAATGAGCTCTAGATTGAACATTCAGTGTAACAATACCCATTTTTGTTCACAAGAAGGCCAAAACACTTTTCAATCTCCTTTTTTGTACAATCCTTCGATATGTTAATATGCTTTGGACTCAAACTAATGGAGCACAAGTCATACTTCTTTGCTACCTTCTTGCTCCAATCATTGTGCCCAGTAGTAGATGGCATAACATTCAACATCATGTACAATAATAATTTACCTTATAAAATAGGGCGATGTGATTAGAAATATATGCTTGAAATAAACATGGATAGATGTGCATGCACAACCTCAATGCTAAAAGCTTGTGTGGTTCAAATTACAAAGCTTGTCACTATGAGAAATCGTGTCTATGGAGATTAAACTAACATGCAACTAGATCATCATGGAAACTACCGTGTAATTAGGGTACAACTACAATATGGAAATATGATGAATCAATAATTAAAATGTCACATCAAAATATTTCATAATTGTAATTTAATTGCACATTAGTTGCAACTTGGACTTTATATGGGTGTATGTATGCAAAATATATACGGTGATAATTAATCATAGTTTGACCATGATCACAAGTTGTAGTGAAGTGGCTAATTTCAATTGTGTTGCAATTGGTGTAGCTTTAACGCTGAATGAACAACTACTTTGCAACTAGCATATGATCATGCCACATGTACGGTTAGGTAAAGGTCCATAACATTTGGATCTTGCAACTTGTTTACAACTAAAAGTCAACTAAATTGGCTAGTTTTACAATTTAAGTTACAAGTAAATGTGCCACTATGGTTTCACTACATAATTACAACTTGTCCATTATTTTGGAACTAGAGTGTTCAACTCATTTAGAATTAATCGTCAACTATGTGCCAACTCATATTATTAAGAGATTTACATATTGTGCAATTCATTGAAAATGTAAATGCAAGCCTTTAGTTGGATTGGAGTGGTGTATTAAAATGTTTATGAATATGTACATAGAGATATCATTCCTTCTACACTTCAAACTTTTCTAGATTAGATTATTAAATGCTTCATTGATACAAGCCGATTCCTTTGTTTATCTAATTAATTAAATTAATTCTAATTATTTATCTAACTAATTCTAATTAATTCTAATTAATTAATTCTAATTCTAAAAATAATTCATTTTCATAATTATTTAAATAACTAAAATTAAATAATATTATAAATATTATAATCTTATTTTTTGTGATTGATGTTCAATTGTTGTGTTAAT
>Ga0209208_10002531_pt1 | contig 26238 bp, 21 predicted proteins | sample S1TSphfallax_3_FD_187694 | JGI IMG/M metagenome (GOLD analysis project Ga0209208, IMG submission 187694) | Host-associated microbial communities from peat moss isolated from Minnesota, USA - S1T2_Fd - Sphagnum fallax MG (SPAdes) (version 2) | ecosystem: Host-associated > Plants > Peat moss >...
AGATTATAATACGACAATTTTTTTCTAATGTTTTTTTTCTTGCCATACTTTTGTAAGTTGAATTCTATGTGTTGTTTTCCCTTTGTATGTTCAAAGTATTTTGACATTTTGTATGCAAGGTCTTTTTTTTTGTATTTGCTTCAGTTTGTTTTTGTAAAAAAATTATAAGGTTGTCCTACTAAGATTTGATAGTCCCTTTTTTGTTGAAGCTTTTTGTTTACCTAAGGAGAGTAAAGATTTTATCTTCTACTCCCTTATTTTATTCCTTTCAAAACTCAGTAGTTCATCAAGTGGCATTAACAAATTGTTATTATTGGCAAATGTGGTCGCAATCTTAAAAACCATTTATGACTATGTTTCTAAGACTATGATATATATTGACAAATCATATGTTGCCACATATCAATATGAATTTAATTTAAGATTTTACTTTTCAATCACTAGGTGTCACATGGCAACCTATAGTTAAATATTGAACTACTTGACTTAATTACATGATGCCATGTGGCATGGAAGGTAGGTCACCTAAACTAGGGCACCTACACTAAACCAACTAGGTTAAGGTGATCTAGATTAAACCACCTAGGTTAAAAAGAAACCTAGGCCATGCAACTTATGTTAGAACCCTTAAGTGTGATTAGGTTGTAAGTAAGAAAACTAGAACCCCTCACCTCTACTTTGAGATTCTAGTTGTCAACCATTGCACCATAATTTTGTTTTGTAATGATATTAATTGTCACAAAATTATAAACACAATTTAAAAAAAACTAGGTTAACCTAAGCCATCCTAGGTTGACCTAAAGTGACCTATGTTAACTTAGGCTACCGAAGTTTAGCCTAGGTTAAGATTAGTTTATTTAGGCAAAATTATTATAAATAAGTTAAACTAGGTTAAACTAATGTAAATTAGGCTAAACACACCTATTTAGGCTAAACTAAAATAAATTAGGCTAAACTTGATTAAACTAAGATAAACTTGGTTAGATTAAGTTATTTCTGATAAACTTTGTTAAATTAAGTTAAACTAAGATATTTGGTTAAACTTTGCAAAATTAGGTTAAATTAGACTTTTTAGGTTAAACTTGGTTAAATTTAATTAAATTAATGTAAATAAGGCTAAACTAGACCATTGAAACTAAATTAGGTTAAGTTTATTAAGTTAGGTGAAATTTGACTAAACTTGGTTGAATTTGGTTTAAGTAACATTAAGTTTGGTCAAACTTCACTAAACTTGGCAAAATTTGGTTAAGTTAACATAAATTCTGTTGAAGTGACCCATTTAAGTTAAATTTGGTCAAACTCCTAAACTAGACCAAAATTGATTAAATTAAGTTAAATTAACCTAATTTTGGTTCAATCAAGGTAATGTTGTTAAACTTGGCTAAAAAAACATCAATTCAATTACATTTGGTTAAGTTAAGTTTAACATCATTAAACAAGGATAAACATTAAACTAAAATAACTTTCATTAACCTTAGCTAAACTTGTCTAACTTGATTAAAATATGTTAAACTTGAGTAATCTTGCTAATTTTTTAAAAAAATTGGTTAATCTAAGGTATTTAGGTTAATCTAATTTTAATTTGACCAAATTTTATTACATTTGGCATAACTAAATGAAGTTTGATTAAACCTCATTAAATTAAGTGAACATGATTAAATTAGTGTCAACTTGATTAAACTTGGTTAAATTTGGTTAATTTAAGCCAATTAGGTTATGGGAGTTAAATTATGCCAAATTAAAATAAAATAGGTTAAAATAATATAATTTAAGCTAAAATATGTCACTTAAAAAAAATTAAATACGTTAGTTTAAACTAAAGTTAAACTAAAGTTGATTAAATTTAGTTAGATTAAGTTAAAATAAGGAATTTTAAAACTAGGTTAAACTATACTTAATTAAGCTATTTAGGTTAAATTAAATAAAATTGGGTGAAATTAGGCTGCATTATGCACATGTTGCATATTACAACATTTTAGTAGATGTTGGTGTGATGTGCTAAAGTATGTGCAAGCCCCATCCACCTATATATATTCATTTGTTGACTATTTTTTCAATAATTAAATTCATTTTGTTAAACAGACATAAAATATCCATTTATTTAGAAATATTGTCATAACTTGTCCAAGAATTTAAACAACACAAGTTTGATCATGTTCACATCTCTTAAGCCCATTATTTGTAGTCATAATTATAGTCATATTTGTAGTTATAATCACTTATAGCCATATTTATAATCATGCAATCATAGTTATGACCATAGTCATTAAAATGATAGCAATTAGAAAACATATATGACTACACGATTACATTTGGATATTAGTGGCAAACTAATCTAATCATAAAAGCCATGATTTGGCATTGTGGAAGGCTTAGGTTAATTTAAATCAGCTAAGGTTAAGCTTGGGGTTAACTTTGGTTACTTTTGATTTAACTTTGATTAACCTAACCTTGGTTAGCCTAGGTTTAACTTAGGTTTAACCTTGGTTATCTTAAATTTAACCTAGGTTTAGCCTTGATTAACTTAAGTTTGAGCTAGGTGTAACCAAGGCTAGCTTAGGTGTAGCATAAGTTTTACTCTAATTAATTTAAGTTTAACCTTGGCTAACCTACAATAACATAGGTTTAGCTTAGGTTAGCCTAAGGTTTAACCTTTGGTTTAACTTAAAGTTTATTTGAAAGTTTAATTTTTAACTTTAGTTTTTAAGTTTAGCTTAAAGTTTAACTTTTAAATTTAACCTCTAAGTTAAGTGTTGAAGCTTAGCCAAGGTTTAGTTTTAAAAGGTTTAGCTTAAGATTTAATTTAAATTTAACATATATGTTAGCTTAAGTGAGTATAAGGATTGAACCATCGTAAGCCAATCAATATCTGTGTCTCAAAATAACCCTCAAATTGAAGAGCCCATTGACACATTCTTTTGGCACTCATATCCTCCATAACAAAGGATTTCAAGGTTTAGGTTTTGATGTGTGAAGGCATCACTCTTTGTAAAGCAACATTGTTTGCAAAATTTTCACAAGTTCCAACATGTTGCTTGGGATTGCCAAGGTTGCCAAGGTCTGGGAACTAATCATTTATGAGGGAGTTTGTGTCATTTGGTTGATTTTCAACTTGGTTTGCTTCTCCACTTCGGCCTCAATCTCAACGTCCAACTTCTCCACAATTTCCTTTTCAAGTGATTTCTCCCACTCTTGGCAGGTCACAAAATTTATGGCGGATTCAAACTTTTTCTCAGTAGGTTTCCACCATTTTTTTTCTTTTCAAACCGGACTTTTTTGGGCAAGGTCTCCACCTTGTCATTTGGCTCTTTCAGTCGACTCAAAGTACTCAAGTACCAACTTGAGTTAAATGACAATGACTTAGGTTTGTGGACCTTCATTTTGCCCTTGAGCTTAATGAGTTCTTTTTACAACACTTCGACTTGGTTTTGGAGGTGAACTCTAAGTTCCCTCCTTCGGACTCACCATCTCTTCCCACTCACCACTAGTTAAGGTGATAACTTTTGGTTGGACTAGACTTGATCTGTTTATGGTGGTGAGCTTTGCAGCCATATTCGCTTCAATCTTTGCCTTTGTCCTGCGTTTTCAGGGTTTGGCCTTTCCCTTCACCTCTGCAATGCCTTCTTTTTCTTTTCTTTCTTTCTTTTAATTTAACGGCAATACCCGGACCAGAGGGGAATCGGTTTCTTTGGTGAAAGTGTTTCAACTGTTTAGATTGGAATGGATTTTTTTGGTGTTCAGAGTCCCGACACAGTAGATAGATGTCCAATGTCATATCTATTGGCAGGGCATCACCCTGGTAACAAGTTTAAAATCTTGCCCTGAAACTAATTATGATGTCCTTTTGCTCATCCTTTGTGTTCCCACACTGCCAAGTGCCTCACACCACCTAATTCCTAATTATTTGCACATCCCACAAAACAAGGTACTATGGAATCTTCTGAACCCATTCGGACTTGAATTGCTTACTAAATCTATATTGGCTAAAGATGAAACTAAGACTAAATTGTAACTCCAAAAACTCCAAGGTCATGAAATTGAAGATTTTCACCATGGCTCGTGGCCCAACTACATAGAATCACTCCCAAGACAATTCCAAGTCGTCTCAGGGCTTCCCAAGGGTCAAATGATGTCCCAAAGAACTTGCCCCAAAGAACAAACCCAAGTTTGTCCTTAGACAAGTCTTGAGTCCCAATCCCAAAACCCGATAGCCTGTTCCATAAGGCAAACTAGGGAGTTGAACCCTAGTCTGCCATGGCTTAGATTTTCACATTGCCATGGTGGTCCTGTTGAGAGTGTTGCCTTGAGTGAGTTTGACTTGCACAAAGAGGCATGTTACCCCCTAGAAAAGAAAAGAGAAAACTGAGAATCCATCTTTAAAGTCTCAAAAAAACCAAAATCAGAGGTTATTAACAAAATCTATTACCTATACAACAACACTAGTCCCTAAACGTTCAGGACATGAATTCATTAAAAGGGTGTGTCTGTAATGACCAAATCTAGTTACCAGAGTCGTTAAATCTAGTTACCAATGGCGAGTCTGCAACAACCATTTCACATAGTCCAAAATTTTGTACTTGAAAAAAAGGTCCAGTTTTTCTTCATAACCTATATTGTAGATATACTTACACATTTGATATTCCTCTAATCCATATATATGTTAACTTCAACCTTGAAGTTTGAAGTTTGTTGGTTCATTAGAGTTATCCGTAAAGTCATGCCCTGTTGGGCCTGAGTTGCCCCTCTCATTTGATGCTTCATCCCCTCTTGGCTGTTGTTTGCAAAGTCATGAAATTTTATTAAATGAGGGTATGAAATACTGAGACTCAGGATTAAATGTATCAGGTTTGAGAACATTCATAACTACAGTACACATAGCAACAGCAGTGATTAGTTGAAAGCCTTCAAGAAAAGAAGGAAAAGAAAGGACACGACAAACTCAGTTTAGCACCAAATCTGCTGCTAAACTGAATTTCATGCCCTGTTGAAGCTCAGTGTATTTTTTTCCCTTGTTTTTGGGTTCTGATGCCGTCTTTGCCTGACTTTAAGTATAACTTTATTATTTGATTTGCATTTGTAAACAAAGTTCAAATAATATGCGTAAAGTCAGGAAAAGATGGCACCAGAACCCCCTGTTTGGTCACATAGGAGATCAGATTTCATAAAAGAGGGGGAAAAAGTACACTGGGATTAAGAACAGGGCATGAAACTGAGTTTAGCAGCAAATTTGGTGCTAAACTGAGTTTGCCCTGACCTTTCTTTTCCTGAATGCCTTCAACCAATCACTGCTGCTGCTACTACGAGTCACCATATTTTAATCAAATTTCATGACTTTGTATTTCACAACAGCCAGGAGGGGATGAAGCATCAAATGAGGGGTGAAACTCAGGCCCAACAGGGCATGACTTTATGGATAACTCTAATGTGCAAGAACCCCGTGCCTGCAAATAGCTATTACAGATTGAACTTTTAGTTCACTAATGACAATTAAAAAACACTAGTTCAGACCACCAAATCCAGCAATTTCATTGCACAACATATTTGTTTTTTACACCTACACAATAACCTATTGAACACCCTCTGTATTTTAGTACACTAATGGTACAAGCCATTTTCTATGTAAAGGACAGGGTCAATACCAGGTCTCACACGTGCACATATCTAAGGGATTCAGGTGTAGAGATCTCAATGTCAGGGAACAATAATATGACCTAATTGCATAACCGTGTGGGATTTGCAGGTTTAGCTGATTTTCTCTATGATTGCACTAATTGTCCAGGTCTTTTAACTGCAATTTCTGTCCAGACTTCAGCATGAGATGAGCAAAAGACCTAACTATGGTTTGGTCAAGGTGGATGAAAGTAGTTTGTTAGCCATCCAAAGGTTAAATTAAAATGGAATCGGCTTTTTATTTACAAACCAGGCAAAGGGTAACTGTGAAATTGGGTAGGGATGAGATGCTATTTAGGCTTATAAGGATCTCAATTGGAAATGATGCTATTGTTATTTTAGACTATAATGGAACCTCAAATGGAAGGTATGATTTGGTATTTAAGCTTGTGAGGCCTCACTCAAATGAAAGACTCTCAAAACATGCACCTATTTCATACTCTTGCGAGCCTTCAGGTGTTGTATTTAAGCTTTGACAAATTCAGTCAAGTTAAGGGTTAGGTTATATACATGAGGGCTACATATCATATAGAAGCTTGAATGTGAGTGGTGTAATATTTTTTTTCAAGTAAAAATGAAGACATACTAGTAGGGTAAGGTAGAAAATTTAAAATTCACATTTTAAGCATTAATGAAAATCACAAGCAATGTCAACTAATTTTAAGCATAACTTATAGATAAATCATCTCAAGTAATTGATTTTTTGTTTTGAAGATTCAAAAATTGGTGGAGTATCAAACATTAACAAGTTGAATTATTTATCATTAAATGTTTAGGTGAATGGAGTGGAATGGTTGTTGTCTTAAGCCAAATACACTTACTTCCACTTTGATACATGTATGGAGTTAATCTATGGTCCAATGGCTTTGGATTGTATGTCAATGGTTGAGGTATGACATAATCATGATATTGGGAAGTATGACATAATCATGGTGTTGGGAAGTATGACATAGTCATGGCATTGGGAAGACAAGTTACATGTTGTAATAAAATTTCACTTCAATATATGAATACACAATAAGTAACACTCTTCACCTAGTTGACTTTACATTGAATGAAAAGTTCATAAGCTCATCAAAAAATCTAAATGAATGATCCTTATATCTAATCTTCACTTGCGATCCAAAGTTGATTTTATTATTTTCTCAACTTCTTGACAATTATACATCAATCATGTTTGATTTTAGCATTGGAATTGGGGTATGCCATTGAATCATCATGTGAATGACATCCATTTCCATGAATGTTTAAGCTCATTTTAATGAGGAAATTTTGATGGATAAATTTTATATTCATCTATATAACTTAATTTATCACCCAAAGAATGGCGTTCATCTTATTTCTTATCTAGTTTTTGTAATGGTGAAAGTGTGACAAATGAATAAATGAAATATTAGATGGTGTTATTGATGTTTTATTAATGAAAAAAATTCATAACATATGGAAATCAATACACTAGTATTATGCAATGTGCACATCTTCTTTTGTGTTGCATATCTAATAAAATGATTAAATTTCTATCATTTGCATATTTAGAATTGAAAAGTTAAAACAAAAACTAATTTAGCCTAACATAAATTTGATGTAACATAAACATTACAAAAGCACCTTGGTGCACCCCTATTCATAGACACTTTCTAATGGAACCAAGAACATGGTGGGGGTGCCATGGTTTGGGAGATTTCAACATGACAAGCAAAACACACAAACTACCTTCCTTGATTGATGTATTTGAAATGAAAGTGAATCTTGGAGTTCAAAAATTGGCTTTTGAAGGTGATATCTTCGGATGTTTGTGTGGATGTAAATTTCCCATTGTCAGTGTGCATGATTGATCATGCAATAAGTAAACATTCCAAAATTTCACAAAGTTTGATATTTTCTGACAATTATTTTCAAGTTCATCTTAGTGTGGTGATTGGTCTATTGTTGTGCACATTCTTTCGCAAGAGGTTAAAATAGGTCTATGTATGCTCAAGTGTAGTTTGGTGATGAATTAATGAGTTAGGTGAAATGTTTAAAATGTCGTACATGTGTTATAACTTTTGGAAATGAAGGTGAAATGAGTTCAAAGTTAACTCTTTTAAATTGTTGTTTTATGTGGTGTTTTCATGCGCTCTTTTCCATATCTATATTAACATGTGATTGGTTTAATGTTTTGCGCACACCTTTGCAAGAGGTTGAAAGACAATGGATTACACGTGTGAAGACAATTGAATGCTCAAGGTTTGTTCACATGTTTTGAAGTTTTTTCAAAATATTTTGTGAAACTTTGTTAGAGAGCACCTTGAAAAAAAATATTGAAAGAATATTGTTGATTGACAACCATGATTAATCTAAATGACTTTAAGCCAATAAGGTTCATCAAAAGAGAAAGTTGCAACCAATGAAATATTGACATTGAAAAAAAAACATTGCAGCACCCACAAGTCAACTTAATTTGCAATGTTCAATGTGTATTGTCTATCCGTGAGTCGTTGAGACAAGAGTTTGAAGGTAGAGCTGATGAGGAAGCTCAAGAGGCTTTGGTACAACACATGATGAAATTTGATTAACTAATTCTACTCAGTACCAATAACAGCTCAAAATGTTTGTAGATGGAGCTAAACTTGGGATTTGGGAATGGGTGCAAGAAGCATGGATAGTGATCACTGATGGGGCTCATTGTTGGACAAAGTGACCATTTATGGACATGTTTTCAGGCTTTGGTAGTAGTGCAAAGGGCATGACTACAGATGCATGAAAACCTGACCTAAAGTCATACATACCATGGGTGGTGGCCCAACCAGGGTGAATCCAGGAGTGGTGAGGTTTTTCGGTTGACAAGTCCACACAGTAAGCAACCTACCTACCTATCTGTAATGCTGAGGCTCATAACATCTGGTAGGGATTGGGCACCCCACTTGGCTGATGCATTTCATTAGTGATAAATAGATGCATATGTTGTCCCCAGATTTTTGGGTTCTGTTCAATTGTGGGAATTGTTTGTGATACTCAACATAACATATTGTCAGGACCAGCCAGGAAAAAATAGCATATGGAAACAACATGAGAAACTTTGCAATTTGTACTGTGGGTATCACATACTTTGTGATTCGGTGATGTGGGGTATCACATGCTCACTTATCAGGTGCATACTGCATACTCTGTGTCCTAGCACTATGGGTGAACAGCAACTGCAAAATAGTTTTTGGTTCACTTTCAAGTGAATAACATATGGAAAAAAATTGAAAAAAACTTTGCAACTCGTTGCCGCAGGTATCACATACATTGCAATTTGTGCTGCGGGTATCACATACTCTTGTCAGGTGCATACTGCATACTTTGAGTCCTTGCACCATGGGTGAACAACTTCGAAGTAGCCAGATATTAGACTGCAAAATCATTTATTGTTTACTTTCAATCCAAGCCTGGCTCACAGCCTACTTTTTTACAATAAGTTTAAAACTCCATTGGGCCGACAATGATCTCTGTTGTAGAATGTATTACCACTTTTGGGATTTCTGTGAATTTGGTCCAAGAGACACATTTGGTTGGAATCCCCATTTTTCTCACAAGATGACAGATTTTTTTTGCCGAGAGAGAACATTTTTGGTTTGGGAAATAAGTAGATTCACAAATGGTAATTGCCAGGCTCATCTAATATTGATAATTCATCTTATATTCTACTTGCTAAGAGCAAATTCACTGGGAGGATTAAAATGGAATTTATACTCAACTTTGGAAGAAGTTCAACCTTGAAATAAGGTGGAAATGGGTTTCCTTTTAGATAATAGATTTTCTTTTAACAAACGCCTGCCCAAATAACAGTTGCAGGTTTGGTCTGATTTCAATTAATATGCAGGGATTTGGTGCAATGCTGGTGGGGGGCTTGGGGTAGACTTTCTCTGAACAAGAGTCAAGGATTAAGTCTGAATTGGGGGAACAAAGAAAGAAAAAAAAAGTATCAATTTGAGGCTGAGTGTCCTCACAAGAAACACTAATGTAACACACTACTAAAGAGATGGGAAAACTGGAAATCCATGACAAATTTTCATTGGAATGTAGAACTTGGAAAAATGGAAATCTGTGACAAAATTTTCATAAAAGTTTTGAACTTTTCAAGTCATGAATTGAGAATAATTTGCTGTACCAGTACACAGAATTTGTATTTCTGGAATTTGGAACAAAAGGTGACATTACAATGATTTGTACATATATTAGGCGACCAGTTAGAAATTGGGTGCTTGGGGGGATCTTCCTGGCTGCTAAGCTGACAGGGCCCACAGTTCATGTAGATCCTCCTGAAGCTTCGGCTTCACTCAGAGTAGCCTAGCTTCACATTAATTGCGACCAGTAGTTCAAATTTATCAGGTTGGTTGTCAGCAATGAAAAAAAATTGTATTACAAACTTCAATGAAATGTGGGTAAATGGTTCTGCAGACCAATATGGAGAGAGTGCTTGGTTGGTAAGAATAGTAAAAAGTAGGCTTCATTTGTCAGCAATGTACCAAGAAGCAATGGATCCAAAAGTGTGGTCCCGAGAGGGCAAATTGGTGATCACGCAAGCAAAGGGAAGGGGTAAATGGGTATCTCTATCTGACTCAATTTTGCTGAAAAGTAATAGCATAATAAGACAAGCCAGAGGAGCAAATTCTTAGGTGCCAGTCTGCATACCAGTGTCTTCTTTTGAAGGAATTTTCTTTTTGGAGCCGAAGTGGTGACCATCGAAAGGAAGATGTAGAAAATCTGGCAATGATCCTTAGGAACATTTAGCCAAATTTGGCTATAAACCAAACGTGAAATATGTATCTTGAATCATCCTTCTAAATGTTTGGCCACTACAAAATGGAAACCACATATAGGAATTGATGATTTTTATTAATTATTTTTCTCACTTGTGGCGATTGAAAACCTCCAAATACACTTCATTTTCAAAAATTTGATGTAAGGACATGTTCTCATTTGTCACACAGTCTCTCATGAAATCAGATCGATGTTCAAGGACTGGTAGATTGTCATGATTTTCTCTGCCACTTTCCCTTTTGCCCATTAAAGATGCAAAAGAATTGGAGGGAAAAAAAAAAGTCGAATTCATTGGAAACTGGAATGCAAGCAGATGCTTGCTTTTATATGCTTATGGCAGATGCTATGCTTATGGCATCTTTCCATTGAGTAGGGTAGCTGCACCTTCAGCTTTGGAAGGTCCATTGGCATGGAATTGCCAAGCTGAAGGTGGAGTCAGGGGGGGTGTACTTAGGGTCTCTTTCCATTAGCATTAAATGTCCATACTGAAGGTGCAGCTATAGCAGCCTAAGGGGTGCAGCTTGCAAAACTGAAATGCTAATCTGCAACATTGGAAGCAGTTCTTTCTTTTTTTTGGGAGAATTTTTTGCCAAATTTCGACTTGAAAAATATGATTTCCATCTATTCAAAGGATTTTTCCTGGAAAATTTGACCCAAATTCACCAGATATCGAAGAAAACTAAATCCAAATCGCCAGATTTTTTTATGATAAGTTCAAGTAGGTAGCCAAGAATATGGAAGGATTCTGGTTGTTTTTACACTTTCATATCTAATATGTAGACAAACCTGGCTAAATCATCTTGTGGATGATTGCCACTTCAGATACACCACAAAACCCTGATTGGAAGCCAAGGGCAAGAAGTCAAGCTTCCAAAGCTAAAGGTGGAGATATTCAACAGAAAGATGCCAGGGTTTTAATTTATTTTTTCAATTATGTGAAATAGTTTTTGAAAATTTTAGCATGAATGTAAAAATAATATTATTTTTGTTGAACCTAGTATTCAACTAGGGTTAGAACATACTCTGGCTCCCAGTCCAGCAATGGTGCTGTAGGCCCAACAAATGATATGTGCCCATCAAAAGAATCATGTGTATCCAGTCTTTAAAAACATCTCTGGAAATTCTTGAGTTCTTTTTTAATAAGTGCCTTTCACATTAAAGGAGTGGAAAAGAAGTTAGCCTTCAATGTGAAGGGTCCCACAATTTTTGAGCCATTCTCTAGAAAGGCAAGACACCAATGAAGGCTTTGAATTGAAGGCCTGGGTCCCCTCACACTTGAGCCTCACACCCGAAACCCTAACCCTAAAACCCAAAAATAGTATACAATTTTTGAAAATTTCTTGCCCAGTTTAGACAGCCACCCTGCATTTAACAGGTCACCTAGAACCTCTGGATCATCCTAGCATGGGATTATGTGACCCAACACCCACCAGTGCACCATCCATTGGAAACCTGTTGTGACTCTCGTGTAGATGAGCCATAACTGTGCTGTCCTGTTGTTAACCCTCTTTCTTCCACCTCACACATCCTGGGTAATTATGAACTACCTACATAAGTGGGTAAATACCAGAAGTAGGTAGATAGGTAATATAAGTGGTTATCATCATCAATGGGTTTTTTTTCAATTGTAGCTACCTAGTAGCTAATGTGGTTACATAGCTTAGACATCAATTAGCATAGGTGGCTAAAATTTTGCATTAGGTGGAGCTCACTTGGTGATATTTTAAAACTATAAAACTAACAAGTGCTTATGATGATGAGTCCACAATTGCACATGTCCACAAAATGGCTACAATCAGAATAATCATGATGAAAAGCAATGATGACATGTGGGTTGGCAAGGGCATACATGTGGCTATGATTAACATTACTAAGAGCTTGCTAATTGTGTCTTTCACTAGAGAATGATCATTCAAATTTTGCTTACACTTTGAAATATATGTTGCAATTTGTTGCAACTATAGAAAATGTCATGAGTTTAGACAATCGTGAGTCCATACCAAATTTGAAAATGGAGATAACAACCCCATGAAAAAATTATGTTCATTGCAATTAAAAAATGTTTGATGCACTTAGGAATTAGTTGCATTGAAATGTTTTTAGTTACATTAAGGGTGTTACATTGGAGTTCCAAAAAATAATGACCTATTTTTGAAGGATTTCAAAGATAACTTTGGATTTTTTAAAATGTTATTTTGAGTCTTTTAAACTAACTATATCAAGTGTTTAAACTACACTTGTAAAAAAAAGTAATCAAAAGGAATTCATAAATTCATACAATAGATTTCAATTTTTTTGTAGAACAAAATCATGTCCCCTTCTATTAAAGTACATGTTCATTGGGTGAACTTGATGAAAAGTCGAATCAAACAAAAAAACTTTTTTGAAGGAAAAGACGTAAAGGCGAAGGACTCATTGATTGGGTTCAGGTCATTGTCCTTTTCACAAAAATGGTATTATGAACCACTATCATCTTGAAAAAAATGTTTGCAAATTAAAAGTTTGAATTGACCATAAGACATGCACAAATTTTCCATAATCACCCACCTTGCAAAGGGCGCAAAAACATTGTTTCAACATATTCAAGTACTAGTCAAAAACAAAGTTGTCACAACATTTGGGTGTTCATCATGACGTGACACATTAGTTTGGACGTAGATGTAGCCCAATGTCACATTAAAATAGGGTTAGTCTAGGTCAACCTAGGTCAAAATTATGGTAGGCTACCCAAAATATAATTAATGGTGATTGAAAATTGTGTCATTCAGTCACCCTAAACCTTATGGCAATTGAGATTTTGTTGGTTAACAAACAATTTTTTTGGGAATATGATTGAAATTTTTTTGGGTAGAAACAAAAAAATTTCAATTATTAAATCAATAGTGGAGATTAAACCATGGTCCATTGGACGACTGAAATTTTTCAAATGGTGACTGAAATGTTTTTGGGCATTGCCCAAAAACTTTGTTGCTAAATTATTGATTGTTTGATTTTAAGCAACAACCAAATTTTTTGGGCAACAATTTTTTTTTCTATCATTGGGTCAATGGACACTATCAATCAGAGGAATGAAAAAATTTGGGCAACTTCCAAAACATTTACGGGTAGGGACCAAACAACTTTCAAGTGGCACTCGAAAAATCATCATTGATTATGGTGATTGAAAGTTCATGACTAAAAAAATTTCAGTCACATAGTTCAGTGACAAGAAAACTTGACAATTGAAATTTTTTGATTGCCTAATTTAATGACAAAAAAATTGGGCAACCTAAAATTTTTAGTCAATAAAACTAGTCTAATTGAAAATTTCAATTACCAAAAAAAAATGGTCAATGTCAATTTTAATGGACAAAACGTACATGTTTGGATGGACATTAACATGACAACAGATGTAATTCGGGTGCATCATGTCAATTTTGATAACCCTAGTCAAAAAGTGGCGTTTAATTCATTATCTTAAATAACTATGTGACTTTAAAAATGAAATAGGTCCCACTTTACTTGTTTCACCTTGTTTAAAATTATGTTATTACAAGACCACCATGTAAACATCATGTTTCACTTTTAGTTGATTATTTCACCCTAAGCCATTGTAGGTTATATGTTGATCTATTGTATTTTATGCCTTAAAATAATCTAAGGTTATATTTTAGAACAACTTAGGGTTATATAACCTAAATTAACATAGGGGTAAAATAATTTAAGGTCCAATAGCTTTGAAGAACTGAAAGTTGCTGAACCTAAAATAAAATAACAAAAAAACAACATAAGGTGGAATAATTTGGAATAGTAAAAAATAACCTATAATAGCATAAAGTGGAATAACTTAAAACAATTAAGATAAAATAATCTACTAAGTGGAATAACATAAAATATCCACAAATAACTTAAGATAGAATAGCCTAAAATGGCTTAAGTTCTAATAGTTTAAAATAAGCTAAGGTGGATTAACCTAAAACAATTGGCAAGAGCCTAAAATAGAATAACTTAAAACAACTTAGGGTGGAATAACTTAAAATAACTAAGAAGAACTTAGAGTGAAATACTTTACAACAACCTAAGGTGAATTAACTTATAATAATTTAAAGTGGATTGATTTAAAATAGTTGAAAATAACCTAATATAACTTAAGGTGAAATATCTTAGAATAACCTATGATATAATGACTTAGAATAGCCTAAAATAACTAAAGCTAACATGTACAAAATTTAGGGGAAAAAATTGAATAATAAATATGTGATGACAAATCATTTCAGTTATTTAAAAAATGGTATAATGGTTAAAGACATGTTCTTTAAACATGGAAATAAGGGGAGGTGACAAGTTCAAACTTGCAACCTAAGTTGGTGGGGTAGGTGGGCTAGGCTAGCTTAAGTTCTTAATTACCTAACCTAGCCTAGGTTTTTAGGCACCTAATCTAACTTAAATTTTTAAATGCTTAATTTAATTTAAGTTCCTAGGTGTTTAGCTTTAGCCGCATAACCTAGCTTAACCATGAACTAGAAGGTAAATATAATGGATTGGATGAAAACATCCTTTGGGTGGTACCACTAAGAACATCATGCCTTGATTTTCTTGGACCCATTGAACTTTGAGAAATCATAGGAAACATTTAAATAAATATTTTCACAATTTGTTTTAATGAATACATTTATTTGGTTCCATAGATTTTGAAATTTCAACAATATCAAGAATATTTTTTATTTTGATCTTCCTAATCATTGCATTTAAAAAATGTTTCAAGAAAGTAACATTGGTTTTTTTCCTTGAACTTTATGGTCAAGAACACAAATTTGAAGTATGATTCGAAAATTTTATTGGGAATTGTTTTTAAAGGTAATTTAGAAATCATTCTATTTAAAAAAAATTATTAGGTAACTAATTGAGTAAGTATAATTTAAGGAGGAATTTCCAAAGTTAAAGCTATCAATTTTTTAAGGCGCCATTTTAATTAAGAATACAAATTTTTAACAATTTCTGATTTTTTAATTCCAAAATAAACTTCAAGCCATATATTAGTGCTTGCAATTGATAAACATGAGAAAATAATATTTTATAGTTATGAAATTTAAAGTAAAGGGTCCAAGAAAATGATTTGGCCATTTTTGGTTCCTTAACCATTCCTTGGGTGGTTCTTAGTGGTACCATGCAAAGGTGTTTTCATCCAATTCATTATCAATGAATTTGATTGGCTATTAGTGAATTCACTTGTCCATAACAACTGGTCCATGTTCATTAAGGTGTTGGTCACTTTTACAATGGTAAATTTGTTTAAGTTCATTCAAAATCTAGTGAAATACAAATTGAATTGGCACACATTGGTGTATTGAGGTGAATGAAAACTTTTCTTTGCCTAGATATTGGATTCCTAGCCTAGAATTGTGGATAAATGACACCCAAAGTAGTCATAACCTTATGATGTTGGAAACAACATTAGAGTTCAAAGACTTGAAATTCCAAGTTGCCCATTCACATTCCTCTTTCACCTTGTTGATAACATGGTTAAAGGCAACTTTGGAAAGAAATAACAAATATTCAACACCATTAATAGCATATTGGTAGATCTAGTATTTGGGTGGGTGCAAGATTGAAGGGACCAATGTTTGGACTTTTTGAAAAGTTCTATGGAGGGTTTATCATTCTAATGACATAACATCAAATTTTTTTCAAAAAACCAATGGTCAGGACCATCATTTGGAAAACAAATGGGAAGGCCAAATGTGTCGCAACCCCACTTTGAAGCAAGTGTGAGGATGAGACTCGCATTCCCAAAAGTGGGAACTTGGAGTCCCCCGGGACTCCTGCAACTTCAGAGCTCGATTGTAGAGGTCAAAACACCTTGCCTTGAAATGTTCTTTACACCGTTGAAAAGGTTTTGAAATGTAGATGTCGAAAATGGCCTCTCATGAGCCATTCGAATATTTGAAGCACAAGTTATGGTCGAAAGAAGGGTCGGGAGTCAAACTAACAGTTTGACTCCCGACCACTAAAAGTCGGGAATCGACCCGACCCCGGTGTGTGTAGGTGAAGTGTGACACACCGTTAGAAAGCTCTTGAGGAGAGCTACAAGTTTTCTTCAGACCTCATCCCAATCAGAGGTCTGAGCCAGGAGTTATGAACTCCCAAAGTCTTGGGAGTCCAATTCGGGACAACTTTGGGACTCCTCCTTGGGAGTCCCGGGATTAAAAGCCATTCGGATGCGGGTGCGGCGGAGCAACGCAGAGAATATTATATGAGGGAAGGTAGTGGCTTCCCCTGAGTCCGGGCCGTGGTGAATCAAGTGAGTCCGTGTTGCCCGTGGCTTGTCCCAACACCAAGAGTGTTTCCGAAGGTGAACTAACCAACTTGTGGTTGGTTGTGATGCAGGACCGAGTAACTAAATAGTTGTCCCTCTTCCTAGTCTAATCCCAGAGCTTTCAGCATGCCCCTCTCACCTCCTTTAGTGTTGGAAGCTGGGAGCGGCACCAAGTTCCAACTACTTCCGCTCTTGAACATAGTTGGACCCTTTTTGGGTTTAACAAGGAACTTGGGGGGTGTGTCAAAATGACGCGCACCCTACAAGAACCAAGGAAAGGAGAGAGGTAGTCCCTCTTGTGGTAGGAAGCTATTTCACCCCACAACCCTTCTAATGTCTCTTGCATGCAAATTGTGAAATCTAATAATAATAGGAGGTTTAGAATAAACATCTCCCATGAATGTAATCAGTTCTCTATGGTAGAGGCTAAGGCACACTAAAGAATAATGCTAATACATTGCTTGAAAAATTGAATGCAAAAATATAAGGATAAATGACCTCTTGATCGTCTATTGTGGAAAAGACAAACACATTCCTTGATGAAATGCCTAGGTGTGTTATGCACTACCATGGCCATTGGAATAAAATGGTGCCCTTCATGAAGCCTCCTATAATTGTGAATCTTAATAGTGGCACTAAATTTCATGCATAGTTACACTTGCCAGTCAATTGATGACATTCATAGCCACCATACCCCATGTTGGGTCAATAACCACCACATTGACAATGAATATCCAGTCTTCGTGAGTCACAACATGCCCCTTCTCTCGAGTGAAAACATACGAGTAAAAACATGTTACATTGGACCATTTACGACAGTTGAAAGTCCATTTTTTAAGTCTAATCCAATATTTTTTTTAAAAAAACATTTAAATGGTGTTGAAGTTCACATTTTTTTTCCATTTTTAAATTCACACCACCATAATTAAAACATTTTTTTAAAACCTTTAAAAATATGGGCCTTGCAAAAAATCAATTTAGGTATCAAAATGGACTTTATGAATTTGAAATTTTCACTTTAAATCTTAAATATTTTGAAAGACTTTTTCTTGCTTGATTTTTTCATCTTAAGTGTTATGGTACTTCAATGTGTTGTGGTAAAAAGTTGTAGGCTTAGTTTATAACTCCATTAGAAGAAAAAAAATCCATAATGATAGTTTTTTAGAGTAGTTTGGATTAAGGACATTAGATGTACCATCCTTTATAAAGTCCACCTTGGATTGAACATTTATCTTTTTGGTAAAAAAATTTTGGGTTTGAAAGATTAGAATATAGGTTTCAATTTTTCATCTCACTTTTGTCAAATTTCTCAAATAGATTTGCATACAATTCAACAATACTCAATTCACCCAAAAAATACTGCCATTCAAACATCCAAAAAAGTCCATCATAACGTGTTTTTACCCATACATGACGACTCTGATGGCATCATGTGTGGCTATCCATCAACCTCTGAATGGACAATGTATTAAATGCATGTTAGATGCGTTTAACCCATGTCCACATTCACACTTGAGAAGACTAAATGCTGAAGGTTGAATGAAATTGAAACAAAAATGTAATGCTAATGTGAAAGTAAAGTGTGCGATATGGAATGAATGGATAGATGGCTTAACAATCAACCTAGGCCCACCCCCTTGCCTAAACAAAAGGCAATGCAAGCTCTAGATGTAGAGGAAATGGAATCATCCTCTAAGATAGACTTGGATGTGTCATGATGGATGTCCATAAAAAATGCCTACAAACTTGGGGCACCAATAACTACCAAACTTTCAAAAAAAGGGTGCATATTTTTAACTATGGGAAGAAGGTTATTTCAAGTTGCACAAAAGCATGATTAAAGGAGATGTGGGCGCCCCTCAAGTTGAAAAACATATTATTCCAAAATGGGTTTATTGAAACACAAAACCTAGAACACATATACGGAGCCACCAAAACCCAAAAAAACAAATGGGGCACAATCTTTTGGAGATAAAAGGTCTATACCACCAAAAAAGATTAGTAGTCAAGCTTGATGCCCTATTAAGGGGCCTTGAATACACTCCCACGACCCTGGACCCATAATGTCCCCACATACCTACACAACTCTCTTGTCAAAATTCGCCAAAAGAGATAGGAAGGAAGAAGGAGGCATTGTTCAAGTGAGATAAAAAGGTCAACAAGTGACACATGAGGATAAAATGCCCAATGCAACCTATGCGTCTCCCAAAAGAGGAAGATCATCAATATGCACCATGTCCTGAGAAAAAACTTCATCCAAAAGATGCGTGACAAAGTTTTGAAAATCCATTTTTTAATGACCATATTTGATAAGTAAATTAATTTTTTTTCCTATAGGGACTTAGTTTAATGATACCAACTTGAATATGTATACATTCCATTGATTAAATTTCCATAATCAAGAAAAACATAAGAGATATGAACTTTCAAAGTTGAACATTATACTATAATTTTGACAACAAATTTTTATATGGACTTTGAAATGGTCCAATCATTTATGATGTGTTGGTTAGGGACCTGATTTTGGTTAAATAAAATATTAAAAAAACGAAGTTTGAAATTTTTTGCATGATGACATTTGTAAGATTTTACTGATCAAATTTTAAACAACTAAAAAATAATGTTTTTTCAAAAGTCCATAAAATATTAAGATTTTTTATTTTTTTTCGGGATTCTTTTGTGCACATGTGCTAAAAAAAGGGACCTCTAAATGGGCTTTAGATTGAATGGAAATAGTGCCTAATGAACCAATGGAAGACCTTTGTAGTTCATTTTAACCCACAAAAAATGCCCATGTTTTGAACTAAAAAAAGGGTAATTTCTTGTATGCCATTGATTCACTTATTCTTGCACCCACCCATTTATGTCAACAAATGAAAATGTGAAGTACAAAATATTTATGTTAGAAAACCAGCTCATCAAGAGGTTTTCATTGGGGTAGATGCAACGTTAAATGGTTAATTTTTGGCAAATAAAAAGTCCGTAAAAGTTCATGTTTTGGTGTCAAATTAGCATAAATGGGGAACTATGGGTTGGTTAATGAATGAATCAAATTCATATGAAAATATACCCACTTATACATCTTTTGACATATTTTACAAGGGAAAAAATCATCAATTTAACAAAAAAGACCTATGTAAAGACTTTTGAAAATAAGGTCTAGATTTTGGTCATTCAAAAGTCCATAACTATATTTTGGTTAAAGCTTTTGTAATGAAGTTTTCAAATTTAGGTTTTTTTTTTCTTTCATTTAACAAATATCAAGTCCCTATAAGATATATTTTCAAAAAATGATATTGAAAATTTCCTATGTATGGGAAGTGCAAATGGTTGGGATAGTCCATATGTTTTCATTTGAAAAGTCCATTATTACATAATGGGTGCACATTTATCGTGCACAAATTATATAGATAGTTTCTTATTGAAATTGAGGATCTTTATTGGGTCAACTTAATGGAATTCACAAAATCACAAACACAAATGTTTATACATAGCTTCTACATGCCTAATAATTTTTGCCAAAATTAAATGGAAACATATTACATAATGTATTTATCATCCATAAATTGATGAAAAATCCTTTAATCCTAAAGTGTTTTTCAATGTTTGCCTTTACAACACTAATTTGGCATAATGTGTTTCAATTCTTAAGGAAATTTTTATTCAAAAAAATATAAATAACATGTATTTACCAATAGATTTTTTTTTAATAATACCAAAATTTGCATTAAATAACACAATTTGGTAACTATCCATGTAGTTGTTAAAGTTTTATTTTAAGAAAAAATGTTTAAAATAATAATAACACATCAAATTCACTAAGAAATGTTTCATGGCCCATTTGCTTCCATTAAATAAGAACAAACAAGTAGTCTTTAAAGAAGTTAATGAGATTATGTACTTTTGGAGTTCAAAAGCATGTTCAAAATATTTTAATGTAGAGCAAAATTAAAACATAGTTTCAAGTTCTTTTCAATGCCATGCCTTTATAATAATTAATATATGGCTTTCTTTGAATTTTGAAAGAAAAAAGGTTTAGTTTCAAATAGTATTAAGGAATTTTAAAATAAAAAACAGTTTCTACTTCATTCCCACTACTTTATAATCACTTTAAAGTAAGTTAATCATCTTCAAATTACACAAGAATCATACAAATGAAAATTCATAACAATGAAAAAAATACAACAAATTTCTTTCCATTTTAATAATTGAAATTAATTAGTCTTTTGTCAAAATCATGGAGTTGTAAGATTTTATGGTGGCTTCATGCTCGTTGGCTCCTTTTAACATGTTTGGATTCAAAGTAGCCGAAAAATGAAATTGATGTCACATAGGGCATTCAAGTTTTTCAATGCAACTTCACTGTTTGCACTTTATTTGAAAATGAGGAATTAAAATTTTGCATATACCCATTTCATTGGGAAAAAAATGGAAATCCACCTTGTTATAACATTTTTGAAATACTTATTGGGTGAAAACACGATCAAAGGAACTAGGGGTGCCAAGGTAAAAGTCCTTTTCCAAAAATTGCACATCACATGTGTCATTCTTGTTTTGGTTTATAATTTATAATTTATTAATTTTGAATACCCCTTTTAACATTGCATTTTAGATATAAATATATTTTGAGTAAAAATTGATTTTATATCATGTATATTATGCATTCATGCCTCCTATCACATAAACATCAACAACTTTTGTTAAAATCACATCCTCAAAATCCATAATTTTCAGGTCAAAGGCACTTTTGGGCCAAATATGTTCAAATTGGTTATAAAAAAATACAATTCATCAATTCAAGTCTTTTTTCCCTTTTAATCATTAATGTTGAAATCCTTTTCAATTAAAAAATAAAATGGTTTTGGTAGAAAAAAAGACATTTGAAAAAAACAAGGATTGTCCATTTTCAAGGTTTGAGTGCTTTCAACATGCAATTTTTTTATATTTGTGTCAAGCTTTGAGCATGTAAAATTTTCAATTAATGAAACATATTCTAAAAAACTTTATGACAATCCAAACTATTATGCTTCACTTGTGATATTTCAAACATACAAAAATACAATTTTAAGGAATGTTCATTCACTTGGGTGGCTCCTTTGACCTTGTTTTTACCCTATTGCCTTTTGTGTTTAGCAAGTTAGTAAGTTAAAAAAATTTCACAAGTATTTAAGGATGCGAATAAAATAAAAATTGCTAAATATGTTCCAACTTCCAAACAACGCATTATATCCAATTTTGATAAACTGACCATTGTCAAATTGGTTTTATGAACAAAGTAATGAATGTTGCTAACAAAATTGGTAACCTCCTTTTTGAACTACAACATCAAACCTTTTTCATTGCCTTGGAAAACAATACTCCCATCCCATCCCATACTAATTAGTTTCCCATTTGATTCTTTCAACTTTAAACCACCAAACTCAAGCAAACATATATTTCAACATTAGAAAAAAAATGTTGTCAAATATGCTAGAAACACCAATTATTTTTACACAAAGAAAGATGGGGATCCTCTTCCATGCTTGAACCATACACAAGTGGATGGATATCCACTAGATGTTGATTATCACGACCTCATCCACATTAATTGTTATGAAGGCATCATTAACAAATGCAATGTTTGTAACCTTTAGCAACATATATGCATGCCCTCTACCATGTCCCAACCAAAGTTATCACACCAATGTTTTTGGAAAGGTTTTTCACCTTTAGCAACAACTTCAAAGGATTCATATCCTCATAATCAATCATGGGACATCCATGAATAAGAAGGTGGAAGATCATAACAAATTGAACATATTTATGTTGTTGTTTAATGGGGCTATCATCCAAAAGCTTGTCAAGGATAGAAGGCTAGTCATGAATAGTGTATGCTTGCTTAGTTTTTGAATGCATTGAATCCTTATTATAATAGTAAGAAAATGCTTCAATTTTAGGCATTGAGACTTTGCATTCTCAATGCTTAACATGTTTCAACAATCTATTCAATTTTGGAATGAGGAATGTTTTTCCCACTCCCACATGGGTGCAAATCTTACATTGAACATAATGCACTAAACCCTTATCATTGATGACATTTTTAGCCATGGCAAGCAAGCAATTTATCTATTTGAAAAACTTTTTTGCTCCCTCGTATAATTTCATTTTCATTTCCTATTGTTGGATCTTCAATAGTTGAATCACACATGATGATGGGTAGGCTATTAATAGACAAAAAAACATAAGGTGGTGATTGTGAGGGAGATGGTGGACTAGTCTCACCTTGATGGGTACGAAGAGAGGAAAAATAGGCTGATTTTTTTTTGGCATTTGGAGAGGGGCCATGGATGATGTGGGTAATTAATGTGTATCATGATTATTCTGGAATTTGGATTATAAGTTATAGTAGATAAAAATAAAAAAACAATGAAAAATTAGGCAACAACAAAAAGTTGAGGATTAAAACCCTAATTTCTAAATGTAAAATTTCAACCCTGAATTTAGTGGACAAAACTTGTCATAGAAAAAAAAATGCAATTCAAGAAAAGGATGTGGAAATTGGAAGCTCTTAATTGAAATCGTGAGAAAAAAAACTTGAATTTTTAAGAACCTATCTCCATGCCTGAGTGCACACTTCACATTGGCAATCTTCGACAAAACTTTTAGAATAGAAAAGCCAAAACCCAAGATGAATCTTGTTTCTTCATTCTTTACTCTTGAATTTTCTTAGTAGGCTATAGGAAGGTGCTTCAATCTTGACTCTCAAACAATTGAAAAATACCGAAAACAAATTAACAAATTGTGCTTGAGCTACAAAAAAAAACTTGAAAAGGTTTCTAGGCTTTGAGTTGAAAAATGCAAAACTACATGTGAGTATGAACTTTGGAGTTGCAACCTTGTACTGTGCCTATGCATAATAAAAAAGTTGAACCGACCCAACAATGATTTTTGAAATGCTAAATTTGAATTGAGCAAGAGCAACCTTCAATTCAAAGCATTTCCATAGGCAACTTGGCCTCATGCAATCTCAAGTTGAATCCCCACCTTGTACATTGTATCTCCTCACATTTCTAACTCCCCCCTCCCCCCCAAACTTCTAAGTTTCAACCCTAAACCATAAGCTCTAAACCATATGTTCTCAAAATTGATACAACTTCTGAAAACAATGTTGCAATTTGCAAACATGAACAACAAATTTGAATCTAATTCTAGAAATAATGGCCCTAACAAACTAGTAATACAGTCCCCCTGCAAAACATTGTTGTTGCATATAGAATCTTTTATGCACATAGAAGTGCTAACAATTTTTTGGTATGCTTTGTTTGCTAGGTGCTGGCCAATTATCTTCAAGACTTGGCAATGACTAGGTTTAGGGTTTGGAGAGGGATGTTGCCACTTGGTGGATGCTGGTTTAGGTGAGCTAAAGTAGATTAGGCCCCTAACTTTACAATGGGGGTGTCACAGCCATTTTGGCGATTTTTCACCCAAAAAAAAAAGGAGACTGGTTACTATCTATTGCAGGTAAGTGGGTAAGGCATTCAATGGGTACACCAGGTAGGTAGATACATGTGCATAGTTAGTTATCATTGTGTTTATGTAGAGGACAGAAGCACAATGAAAAAATGTTTTCTGTCCAGATTCGTCCATCCAACCTGGTGCACTAATGAGTGCTGGTTCATTCTGGCCCAAAAACATGGAGGTTGTAAGTACTGTTGGCCTTGATTGGGGAGGACACTACACACCAAAATAACTGGTACATCCCTGCTGAAACCTCCCCTAGTACACGTGCTGGGCGGGGATGAAAACCCCGTTCATATACATTAGACTAACTTACATGCATACTGATTGCAGACTGAAAATTCAGAAGACCGGGATGGATCACAATGACCTCCAGTTGGACACACCCTGGATGGTCGGGGAAAAAAGATCGGGTCAAAATTCGCAAACGAAGATGGCATTTGGTCAAGTGTACTATGTATGTTTCTGCCGAATAGTGTGTCCAAAAACATCAGAAGATTCATGGATTTGCTCTCACTTTATTCAGACAAGGGGGCGGATAAATTATCCGACAATTGGGAGGTAATTATCAAGCACACCCGTCCCTCCTTTACTCCCAAACCCACCCCAACCCAAGAAGAAGCAATTGCTGGGGACAGACTGCCCATATTCGGTGTTTATAATGGACTAGGGGAAGGGTGTGTGTTCTCTGATCACTTCAGTGTTTTTAATGTCAAACTGAACAGGCTCAGTAGGGCCCGTTCCACATAGGAACGTGTTATGCCCGGTAGGGTACGCCGCTGTTCCGTTATGCGTAATGAGTTCAACCAGGGCCTGTTTCAGACCCTAACCAGTTTTCCCACCCTTGATTCACATCTCAAGTGTGTTTTCCAGGGTTGATTCACATGGCAACAAATTTTTAATGGAAAAATTTTCAACTTGGTTAGACAAGAGGAACACCATGGCTGTGGTTCCAATGTTGGAGAGTTCACCTGTCTTAGGCAACCCTTGGATATCCTTTCATTTGTAACTGCATCATTTTCTTTCTTTGGTCTGAAAGATGTGCTAGTGGAAATGGTAGCTTTTCTCTTGATTGCTTGGAAAGGCACTAATGAAGTTGGTCTTCCTCTTTGGCATTTCGTTAGGAAGGATAGACAAAACATGAACCCTCTCTTGCAAGAGAAAATAAAAAATGATTTTTCCTTAGAGTGGTGCCATTGGAATATATATGGTCCAAAGAAAGAATTATATGTTGGAATATGTCCATTCCAATTTATTTCTTAAGTAGTGCTTTGGTAAAAGAGGATACTTCCCCCCTTGTTTGCTTTGGTTCTTTCTAGTGTTGGGTGGGTATCAAAAAAAATGTGAAAACCAAACAGGGTTTCAAGTCGGTTCTCAGTTTGAAACCCTCAAGGTATCAGATTGGGTGATGCCCTTTATGAAACTTGATTGTAGGGTTTTATTCAATGTGAGAATGGGCCTTTGAAACCCTAATCAAATGTACATTTAAAATTTATAATAACCGGTATGTGAAAACCAACTTTGGAAATGACTGGTATAAAATGTCTAAGAACTGGCACTTTGAAACCCAGGTGAAATTATTTTTTTCAAATTAAAAAAACCCTGCCCAAGTTTTTAAAAGATGAAATTAAAAAAAAGAAAAAAGAACCGGGTCAGGTCAATTCACAGAACAAATGAAATTGACCACAACTAAATGTGGAAGCAGCAGATGGCTGCCCTCAGCATTAATTACCAACCCCTTTTGGGATAGTGCCGGTCAGGGCAATAGCAAAAATCATGTCTTGCGCCCATTTTTGTGATGGCAATGCGAAGGGGGGCAATGTTGCCTTCGAACCACCTTTCTACTTCATATGAACTGCCCCATCAAACCCCATAAACCTATGAACCAGCATGCTTTTTGGTGCTGCCCTACCTGGCACTATTCCAAAAGGGGTTGGGAGTTAGTGCTGAGAGATGGCTGCCTGTCCCACCTAAGGAAAAGCCTGAAAAAG
>Ga0209208_10002532_pt1 | contig 26237 bp, 17 predicted proteins | sample S1TSphfallax_3_FD_187694 | JGI IMG/M metagenome (GOLD analysis project Ga0209208, IMG submission 187694) | Host-associated microbial communities from peat moss isolated from Minnesota, USA - S1T2_Fd - Sphagnum fallax MG (SPAdes) (version 2) | ecosystem: Host-associated > Plants > Peat moss >...
GGATGTATTTGGAAAGCATTTTTAGTGCTCCTGATATCCAACGCCAACTACCCAATGAAAGCAAGGCATTTTTTGCAGTTGATAAGCAATTTAAGGATATTATGAAAAGAACACATGATAGGTAATGAACCAAGAAAGCCCCCTTTAACCAACCCATTTTATAGAGAGAATATTTCCCTTTTTTCTGAAAAAAAATTGGGCAAAATTTCAAGAAACAAATTTGAATTTTTTTGGGGGCCACATTTGGAGTCTAATTTTTAGTTTGGTAGCATTTTAAAAACTATTTTAGATAAGTTCTAAAAGCTTGTCGCCATTTTGCGCAAAATGCTATATACCCCCTCTTGAAATGCTAGCCAATGACACAACATCCAAAAATTGAAAAACAAAATCCTTGCTTATTACATCTTGAAAGGTGAAGACTAGGCAAGTTAATTGAAGATAAAATTACCAATGACAACATCAATTTTGTAAGATGTCCATGGCGATTAAAGATTTTGATGAGGGTAGAAATTGGATGATGATGCCAACAATAAGACACATCAAGATCTAAATATCTAAATATATTGTTTCCCAAAAGCTACCTACCTACATAATTGTTTTAACATGCATATAAAACCCATTTTTTTGGACAAACAAGCTACACTTTTAATAATTGTTATCTCGTCATTAAGAAAAAAATTCTTGCCAAATTGAATCTATATAATAAACATTTATATATGTTGTCTATCTCTATGAGGACTTCATACCTAATAATCTTATTAACTTATTTACATGTTTGCCAAGCTTCATCTTGTTTGGAATGGGTGAACAATCAACTAGTTGTTTCTCTTCCAACCTCTTTCTCATTTGGAAGGAGTGGGGAATTCTTTCTTTCTTTCCCTTCAATCTCTCTCTCCTTTTGAATGGGTGGGCAATCTAATTTTTCCTCTAAAACCTCCATTTTTTACATTCTATTTTATTCTTCTTTTAGAAAAGGTGGACTTTGGCTATTTCTTTTTAGCACCATCCATATTGTATATGGTAATGTAGAATTTTGTTTAATTCATTTTACACAAGTTTTAGATTTTTTGGGGTGTATATTTTAATATTTAGTCATATGTGTTGAATATCATTGATGCCTTTTGGCATCCACATTGGTTGAATACCAATGGGTAATGGTCGGTAATATCCATGACCTCATTCTTATCATGATTGGCAATCAATCTGAGATTTAATTAGAACTTTAAATTCTCAATTAGTGGATGATGAATGAATATAACAACTAAGAATATGAGGTAGTTTTCAGAATTTTTGTAAAATAAACACTTTCTCAAAAAGGTTGATTAGATTTTGAAAGTAAAAATTATTATCTCACAATTAAATGTCTTAAAACATCTCATGTGTCATTTTATATGAAATATTTAGTGATCTTCATACAAAATAGATAGGTGCCCATGATATAGTTATATGACATGGGGGTCTCCTTGTCATTTATGTGTGACAATGGTCATCCCATAGATTCTTCCATTTGAGATTCAACATGCGGTAGATACCATAAATTTGCACAATACTTTGGAAATATAGTATTGAAACATTATGGTTGCCAACATGTGACATAGGCCAAATGCTTTGCAATGTGGCACAACACCTGGATGGCTTGAAATATTTACCAAAAGTAGTGAAACTTTGGAGAAGATACAAAAGAATTTGGAAGACTATTTGGAGACAAAACGTATGGCATTTCCGCGCTTTTATTTCTTGTCAAATGATGAGCTACTTGAAATTTTAGCCCAAACTCGAAATGTGCAAGCTGTTCAACCCCACATGTCCAAGTGTTTTGGTTAGATTTTCCCCCCTTTATTTTCCAAAAGTTTCATCACATCCTTGGTCTTTTCCATCAAAGTTCAATGAGATTCATTGGTTTGGTTTGTTACATATATGTTTTTAATGGGGGTCTAATTCATGGAAGTTAAAATGCTTTCTTCCTATCAATGTGCATACCACCATGCTCCACACACATCCACACGTATATACCAAACCATATTCACGAATGCATTCTTCATTACAAAACCCACTAGTTTGGTCCATCTCCTAAATCTTGGCTTTTTGCAATCGCCATCAAGAGTGCGAATACTTTTGGGTCAATGTAGTAATTTAAAAAAACATGATGATGGTGCTCATAATTTATTTGTTATATTGAATATTCACAAAGAGCTTTCCTAAGGACCACTAATTTTATTTTAACTTCAATTACCATAACACACATGCATCTTCATTTTCTTGTCCAAAAGGGACAAAATTAATGAATTTCACCCATAAATTGCAAGTTATTCAACAATTAGGTGATGAACAAGTGCTCATATGGATGTGTCACAAGTATGTTACTTCAAAGAAGGTTCAAAGCCTATCCAACACAAAATCAATTCCATTCAAGGAAATGTTATTGGGATTCCACAGATGGCATTAGGAGCTTGGACTTTGGGGAGGATCCAAAGAGCATAGATATATATGCAATGGTGTCTAGTGAAGGTGAACGTATCCTACTAGGCAAAAATTTGAAGGCCCGTGGAAACGTTGAAAATTGGCTCACCGCGGTTGAACAAAACATGGTGGCAAGTCTTCGCAGGTCAATTTTGCCAAATTATGTATTAACTTTAGGTGATTTTTTTTTACAAAAATCATTTAGTTTCTAGTTCCATAGTTGAACAAATTTGCCTTAACATATGGAGAGTACTTGGGACAAAAAAAATACACATCATAAAAGAGCTCAAAACACACCATAAAATTGTGACACTTTGTGTGTGATTGTGGAAATATAGGTTGGCCAAATTTGCTCATACTGATTTCACAAAATGTTTGAGAAAAGAATGGGTGCTTAAACATGCGGCCCAATTAGTGGTCATGATTTCTCAGGTGCCTAATTCATGATATCCTTGATGTGTTCAACAAAAGTAAGATGTTGCACATTATTATGAAGTTCTTGAACAGCATGCAAAATATGTTTTTAGTCATGTTAGCTCCAACTAACAACAAAATTGTATTATTTTAAAATCATAATTCCCTTACAATGTATATTCCAATCTTTCCCAAAGCCCACATATAGACTTCAGATATGACACTCTTGTTCCGATGTTCCAAGCAAATTAAATTATATATTCACACCACTAATTCGCACATTTACATACCCATTCCTAAACACCATAATATTTATTGCATCTTGCATAGTTTTTTTCTTTTTGGGGTTAACTTTTAACTTTTTTCATTTTATGTGATTTATTTGTATGAGCTAAAAATCCATTAAATTCTTTTACCATTTTTCAAGCTTCTTCAATCAAGGTTTTACAAGTTTCTCACCTCATTTCTCTTAATAGAATATATTTGTTCTATTTTAGTATTGTCATTAATATCAAATATTGTCAAAGGTTTGGACCATGTGGAGCTTCTCATTTGTGTATATTGGTTTGGAATATAGGTATAGATAAATTATTTACAACAATGTCAAGGATAGTAACAACTTGGACATCACTTGAGTCACCTTCAAATCTAAAACATTAGAGAGACCCAACACATGTCTTAGGTTCGAAGGTGACACAAGTGATGTCTTAGAGAAACCCTAAACCCATCATCATCTTTGCATAAAGAAAGCCAACACATGTGACCATTTACACCTAAAACAAACTAAATTCCAAATCTTTATTTTTCCTAGCTATATTTCCAACTTATGATAATAAACAATCACCTCTTTCCTTTAGATTAAGTGTGTTATATCATCATGTAGGTGTCAAGAATCTAAAAATTTCTAACCATTCTTGCATCATTCCATTTCAAACATGCATCGCAAAACGCTTCATATTGTACATCTCAAAATGTTTTAGTTAATTGTAATTCTTACCAAAATACCTTTGTTTGGCTATGTTGTTTAAGTTCATACTTATAGAGAAGGGGTGTTTAATTTGGGAAAAAAAGAGATAAATTTAGTAGATTTTGGCATGGAAATATTTGAGAATCTATCATTTGTTGAAATAAAATCTTCAAAATCGATTAATTATTTGACAAACATGTATTGAAATGGCCGAGGCACTACAACATTATCCTCCTCTTATTGTATGTTGCATATTTCTTTGTAACTTCCCCTACCTAGAAATGAATGTGAAATACCTATTATAGCTTGGGTTACCTAGTTGGTTGGTGCAAGAAACATCATATTGGGACTAATCAAGAAACCAATGTTTAAGAATTGGATTTCTTTATCACACAAAAATAATTGGAACAATATAACATCACGCAAAAACATATATGTTTAATTTGTTTCATATCTTAGTCCTTATCCAACAATATTACACAAACTCTATTGCAACCCATACTTGACCATATGCTCAATGCCACATATAGCAAACACAATTATGTAATTGTTTGTCTCTCTACTGAAAACTTATGGGATAATATAAGTATCCACCATAATTTGTCCCGTTAAGAAGTCAAGGTTGTTGGGCGAATTAGTCTACTCGCATAAAGATGGGTTGGACAATCTACAATGACTCATGATAAATTTCCATGACTTCATATGCCACCGATGACCATACCCATTAGATTATTGGCCTTGTGACGGGTAATTTTCACACCTCACTATACTCATTTGTTCCATATAATTACAAACTCTATAGGATTTGCTAATTCCATTATGCTTTCTAGGTGTACTGGTGTGTGTTGGTTGAAGGGAATTTGGCGGCCCCAAATGTTGAGACGGTGGAAGCCATGTTAGCAAAGAGCTTGGTTTTATGCATCAAACAATTAGAGGAGTTATCGGTGCTTGTGCGTGGTGAACTACTCCCTCTTGATCGAAAAATCCTTACAGCACTTATTACCATTGATGTGCATGCTCGGGACATTGTTGAGGATATGGTTAGGTAAAAAGGTTCACCAAATTCCCATTGAATTTGCTACCAATTTACTTGATAATATTTACAGTTCATTGAATTTTAATAGTTATTGTTATGACCAATAAGCCCAACAATAGTATCATAATGAAGATATATGCAATGTAGATTGCACATATTGGATTAAATACATTGGGAAAATAGAGTCAATGCCCTATTTTTGTATTTTGATTTATAAAACGTTGATGTGAACCAATAAAAAAGAACATTTTAAGTTTGTTGTCCCAAGTGTGGTGTGGTAGCCCAATGGTAGGAACTATTAGTCACCTTGATGATGCCTAAAGGGTTCAATCACAATGAAAAGAAAACCATGTGATCCAATTCATTTAACAAAATCTATTTTTTTGATAAACTTGATATGGGTCATCCATGATATCTTGAAGCTATAGATATTCATTTCAAGATCGAAATTTGCATATGTCAAAATACATTAGTTTTGGATTTGAATTAGTTGACCATTTCAAAAACAATTTCTGATTCTATAATGAATTTGTTGAGGATTTGTAAAAAGTATCAAGGGAATATCATCAAATTATGTCAATTTTGGAATACCCCAATTTGACACCCATAATATTTGTCTAAAGTCACAATTTATGTAACTTGATATCATTATCTAAATCTAAGGGGTAGACATACATCAAACATGTCAATAAAAACGTATAAGTCTCCAACAAAAAGAACCTTTTCAATTCAAATGCAGTTTTTTCTATGGCATGGATTTTTAACAAGCAAATAACTTTCCCCTTTTTACATGTTCATTTTGGTAATTAAGAATGGTGTGTATTGAGCATTGAATACATTGATTTTGTTGGTTTCATTGAAGTGAATTGCAAGTTGCAATCCATCATATTTACTATACTCACATGATGTTTTATGTTGTCATGTTTCATCATCAACTCCAACTATCATCAAAGTGGAAACTTTTGTACCTCAATTCATTGGGTTTATATGGGAATTACATAATGCTATGTGATCTTCTTCCCCATGGCCATTTTCCCTACATCATTACTATTTGCACATGCATAAGTTTCCCCTAAACTTATGGGGGATTTTGTTGTTGGAAATAAAATGCCTTAAAAGCAAGATTTTGTAGGCATGCTTCATAAACCACAACAACCACCCAAAAAGGCCGATTTTTCACTTGGTTCATATTGTTGTAATTGTACTTGTTGAAATAAATGTATCTTTGCAATTCTCTTTCTTTTTGAGGTTTCTAGCAAGTTGTCAATAATTGTAAATGGTGAAGAGTTCACAAGGAAGAAGATTATTACTATTAGAATGCAAAAAATTGCATTTATTTGTTCATTCCTTTGGAACCACTACTATCTCTCAACCTTAACCCTATATACTTAGCCAAAAAGTGGATTGAACTTTTGGGGAAAAAAAAGGGAGAGGAAACATGAAATTTTGAGACTACGTAACTCGGACTCTATGGTTATGGGTTCAGAGAGAAGATTTTCAAATCAACCGAATTTGGGTGGCAAATGCAATTACGATACTATTGGGATGATGCATTGGAAGATTGTATTGTCCGGCAAACAAATGCCAAATTTATATATGCATATGAATACTTGGGTGCGTATGGCATATCATCATCGCTTGCATGCCAAAATGACCAAATACTTCAGACCATTGGATTGTGGATTTGAGCTTGAAAGACTTTCGTAGTACTTTTAAAACTTGTTCCAAAAAAGAAAGGGGGACTTCTTCCAAATGGGAAGTTAATGGACTTCTTCAAAGTTGAAATCAACTTCTTCCACATGGAAAAAGGATGTACATTTAATTGTAGGCAACATTTTCCTTGTTTTGAGACAAAGTTTTTTCCTTGACACATTCTTTGTTTATTGTGTGCAAAGAGTGAAGTGCACCAAGTTTGTGACAAACTATCAAACTTTCTACTATGTCCAAATCAGTGTTTTTTTTTTCCACCCAATTTTATGATGTTGCCACAATGGCGATCATCCACAAGGAGATTTAGCCACATTTGGCTATAGACCAGCTATGAAAGTAAAAAACAATTATAAAAATCCTTTTGTATCCTGGCTACTTGCTTGAACAATGTGTAGAAAACATGGCATTTTATTAAATAGAAGGGAATATTCAACTCTATATATATATAATTGCCAAATGATGATAATTCACCCAAAAAATATACTGGCCCAAATGGTCTAGGAGTGTACTGTTTGCTCACAATAGAAATTGTGAGAATTCTTTTTTTAGTGAATGAATAATAAGAAAAATAGATGAAATACTTTTGGCCCATGTCAAATTGCGATTTTGATGTATGTAAGCAATGTAAATTCCGAGAGTGTGCACATTCACATATTTTATGTGTGAATGTGAACCGGTCATGCACATGGATGAATTTTGTCCATAGTTATCAATTTATCATCCATAATGGATGATGAAAACCTATAAAGGTCAATAGTCATTGGATGATTTTGTCCATAGTTATCAATTTATCATCCATTATGGATGATGAGAACTTATAAAGGTCAACAGTCATTGAATTAGTCATGCTTAATTAGTAAACCTAATCACCTTTCTTTGGATCAGATGGTAGCCAAGGCCGGTCTTGCATTATGGGAATGTCGTTTAAGAGTAAGTAGGCTTTCCCCAATATAAAGCACTAAGTGAACACTATCATGAACCTGAAAATACATAGATCACAAGGCATAGGAGAAGGGCATTTTTATGCCTACCCGTGAAGAGTGGGAGGGATCTTATGCCTACAATGGCCCTTACATTGGATTCACACCAATGGATAGTGGGGGATTTTTTGTTCCATTTAACCCTCTCTTTGTTTGAGGCTTTTCTCTCTCTCTCTCTCTCTCTCTCTCGCATTTTTTAAAAGGAATTTTAGCAACTTGGCAAATCTTTTTTCAGAAAATGAAAAACCCACTAAAAATTGATTTAAAAATATTTTTGGGCATTTTTTGGAAATAAAAAATTAAATTAGCCACATCTAGATCTAGACCTAGGTTGTCACTTGTTCTTGCACTTTTGTAAAATTGTTACATCCAGCCTAGGACAGTCACCATTTTAATGCTAATTATTGCTGGGATCCTCACCAATGGACCTATACTTGAGGAAATTGGGGGAAAAAACCATAGTTAGTGATGAGGGCCCAAATGATTAAAGTTGAGGAATAAACGAACCCTACAATAGGATAGATTCAAATAATACACAAAAAGACTAATTTAGTCTTTTGAATGGTGGAAAAATTAGATGTCACCTAATTTATATAGAGAGGAATGTTTTGATCTTTTAAAATAAAGGGGGTCAAGTTAATCTCCATACTTCACCCTAACCTTGAAGCCAAATCTTAAAAAATTGAAGATACTTGTGCATAATGATAATCATCTCGACACTAGTGTAATTTTTCACATCCAGAATGGCTTTGCTGTTTCTAAGCACCCCACCCTTAAACATGAAATTTAAGACCATAAAAGATGGGAGACTACTAATAGCAAACCACTTGGACTAATCATTTCATCTGGTTAACCAAGAGCAATTGTTAGACAATTTAGTGCCTATTGCAGCACCTTGTGCACAAATATTGACCCAAAACCATTTTACTAGTCGAAACCAATGTTAAAACTTCAGTGTTCTTCATCTTAAATATATTGCACGGTGTGTCGATGGGGATGCTTTGAGTGGGTTTGTATTTAAATCTGGAATTGCTGGCTAATTTCAGTTTTGGCAATGGCTGAAAATTTTAAAAATCAAAGAATTTAATTGTTTTCTCAAAAAATTGGGTCAATAGCTGCAATCTGAATATTTAAAAATTTGACACTCAGGTCTAAATATGCTAGGTCAATCTTATTTCGAATTTTAAAAATAAAATATTTTGAATTCACTATGTCAAACTGAAAACCATTAGAGTTATCTGTAAAATCATCCTTTCTTTCACCCCCTATCCACTCTTTGAGTGGTATCCGATAAATAAGGAAATGCTATATATTAATTCACTTGGTCTGTCAGTGTGTCTGTCTGAACTACTCAGTAATGCACAAGTTTCAAGAGTAATTATAGTACTTGTACAAGTAGTGTTTAGGGAACAGTGAAAATATCTGTAGCAGCAGTGGAGGGAAAACTCATGAAAAAGGAAAGACAGCACTAAAACTCAGTGTACCACCAAAATTGTTGGAAAAACTAGTTTGGGTCCCAGTTACTTCGTTTTGTCAAATTTTCATTCCCAGTTCAGTGTTCGATTCCCTATTATGCCGAAACTGGCCGTTCTCGCCCCCTAATTGCACCAAAATTGTTGGAAAAACTAGTTTGGGTCCCAGTTACTTTGTTTTGTCAAATTGTCATTCCCAGTTCAGTGTTTGATTCCCTATTATGCCGAAACTGGCTGTTCTCGCCCCCTAATTGCACCAAAATTGTTGGAAAAAACTAGTTTGGGTCCCAGTTATTTTGTTTTGTCAAATTTTCATTCCCAGTTCAGTGTTTGATTCCCTATTATGCTGAAACTGGCCGTTCTCGCCCCCTAATTGCCTGACTTTAGGGATAATTTTATTGTGTGAACACCCAACAAAAAAAGAGTGAGAACCAAGAAGTCATCCAAAAAAGCTCTATTTCCCACTTCCCTTTGGAAAAAGCCATATCATTTGGAAGAAGTCCATCCCTAGTTACAATTTGTAATTCACATTAGAAGGTGAAATTCTTTGCAAAATCATACAAATCGGTGGATCCTTCCCATAGAATTTGAGCAAACTCTGGTTTCCATTAATAAAGGGCTGCTTAATTATGCAATGCAATTAAACTTGCACTCTTGTTATTAGCATGCAACTCGACAAACACAAATTGTGTGCATGCAAAATAGGTGCACAACCACGCCTTGTTATTACTCCCCTTACCGACCGTTGCTATATGACACTCACTGGAGCATTGCACCTTAAGCTCGGAGGTGCTCCCGCTGGACCTGCTGGTACAGGCAAAACCGAGACCACAAAAGATCTAGGGAAAGCACTAGGGATTCAATGCGTTGTGTTCAATTGTGGTGATAATCTTGATTACAAGGTACGTAGCATGTACATGAGTTCCTAAAACTTTTTTAGCTCTTTATAATTTTTTTTTTTATGTTTCAATGTTTTAATGGTAGCTCAAAAACACATGGTGAACGGGCATGTAAATATTTTTTAGCCATTATTTTAAAGGGTTGTTAATTTTTTTAGTCTTTCATTCTTAAGCCACTTTCACCTATGCCATTGCATGAAGTAACTATCTTTTTTTCTCACACAAACAAATATTTCATTGGTCATAACATTTTTTTTTATGGACTTCCCACTCACATTCTTTCCACAAGATTTTGTACAAATTCAATAAGTTTCACCTTGTGCTTAATCAAAATTATTCCTTGTTCAAATCTATCTAGTTGCTTCACTTGGATGAAAGTACATACACGAGTAGGAACATCCAAGTGGAATGACTTGACAGATTTGGATGAGGGAGTAGTTTCGCACATGCACTTGCAAAAATGTGGCTAAAAAGTCGATATGTAAAATATTATCATGTGAAAAAATGTATAGGATGCCCTCCGATTATAATGGGGAAAAAATTTGAAAAAAAGAGGTGAGTATTTTGAAAAATGAAACCCTTGTCGGAGCCAGGCATTTTGCTTTTTGGTGGACCCAATTTTAAATATTTTAACATTTTGAGGATATGGACTAAATATGCTAAGCTTGAGATGAGTTTGTGAATATAGTGTGGTAGCCAAGTGTTTTGAATTGATTATTTATAATCAATAAGGTTCAAGGTTCAATTCTTTGAAAATCTGAAAGTGTGGGATCATATTAACACACTTCTTGTTGTGTCCTCTTAATGAAATAAATATTGCTAAGCATCGGTCCTAGGTCATTTATTTCCCAACCTTTCATGTCACAAGGTTGGTGCTCTTTATCCCTTATGTTCTAGCGTGTTCCAAATTTCAATTCATTTAGATCTATATTGCAAAGTGAAGGACAAATTGCAACCTTACAAAAAACTAAAACATTGGTTATAGTGTTCATTAGAGTTTCCCTTCAGAGCATCATTATGTGTGGTCACGGAGACTTTACACGGATAACTCTATAGACTTAAAAATGATTTGTAAATGTCATTGTTGAGTTAGAAGATTAACCTTAAATATGACATTATACAAATCTAGTTTTACAATGTTGTTATGGGGCACCAATTTGATATGAAATGTGACAAAACAAAGGTGTATGTATTATGGAGATTATTGAATGTAGTGGTTCATATCTTCAAATGTGTTAATCACATGTTTCAAGGCATAAGCACCAAATGTCTATATTTTTCAACAGTGGCCGCAAAAGGTAGAATAATTGGTTTGAGATTCTCCTTCTTAGGGAAGCAAACTATGTGTTTGCCTCCAACCCACAATGAAAAGTACTTCTACATTTCAATAATAATAATAGAATTGAAAAACTTTGTCATCCTAGTGCAAAAATATAGATTTGACCCCCCAATCATCATTTTAAAAATATTTTGATTTCTAGGCATTTTTTTGTAAATTTATCTTCTTTTTGCAAAACTTGGAAGTTCATTTCTTTTATGGCTTTCGGGTTATCATATTTGACCAAATAAAATGAAATATATACCTCACCTTGTAAATTGGTTAAGTATAGACATAAAAAGGGCCATGAATTTGATTAGTACAATAACTAAACAAAAAGTAATTTACAACACTAAATATCCATGGAACCCTTTTTGTTTGTTTTTGGCATACTAGCCTAAATGGTTGGGACTCATGGATGCAAGGGGGTTGAGAAAAATTGCTCCTAAGCCATTCTAGACCTTTTAAAACCAACACTAGTATAGTCAATATATATATTATATTTTACATATACTATTAAATTATTATATATTATTATATTATTATATTATTTTAAATTATAATTTTCTTAATTAAAAATCATGTCCATGGCACATGGTGCCAAACCTTATATAGGGGAGGGTTGGGCAACCACATTGCCCCTTAAACCAAAAGGTCAAATACACATGTCATGACGAGTCGTTTTTTTAATTTTATTTTAAAAAAAACATTTATTGAAATTTTGCACAAATGTAAAAAATAAATATGAAAAGAGAATATTTGATAACTTTTTAAAAAAGAAAACATTCATTAAATTTGCAAAAATAAAATAAAATAATGTTACAACATTTCCCTATTGGTTTGGGTTTGGTAACAAATTTTTAAATGGTTAAATAAGTTCCTAGAACATGTCATCATTTAATGTGACAACCCTTTATGGTTCCTCATAACTAATGTGATGTAAAAAAATGACTGAAAAAAAAAATCATGAATTTTTTTTTTACAACAACATGATGTACAAAAAAATAGATTTAAAAAAAAAATCCCCAAGCTATAAACAATGTATCATAAATATCAATTGTTGATCTTAAATTAATGGGATGGCCATTGTGTATAACACACCTTGTTTTATTTTAGATTTGTGTACCTTCCCTAATTTTGTAATTCTTCTTTTCCTCTCCACTTTTAGCTCACTTTTTCTCAATTTCTTTGATTGGTTTACTAATATGGGTTTTTTGAATTTTGAGTAGGGCAAATTAGTACCTTGCCACAATTACCTATAAAGCATAATAATTGCCTATTATGCTTTAAAAAGGCCATGGGTGGTTATATACCCACTAAGTAAAGATTTTCAAAACCAAGGATGTGTATTTTACGATTTAAGGATTAAGAATTGGCTATTGACATTTGAAAAAAAAATTCTCACTTTCCTTTGGAAAAATTTTCAATTTCAAAATGTGATCCTATACAAAAGGTATTTGAATGCTTATTTTAATTTCCTTAAGGTTTCACCCTAGGTTTGCACAGGAGGGTTTAGAGGGTTTAGGGTAAACCCTAAACCCTAAACCCTCAATTTTTGATGAAAGGTCTAGAGTTAATCTTAAAATTTAATTCTTAATCTTAAACCCTATATCTTAAACTTCACTATAATTAATTGGGTTGATTGTCATAAGCAATAGATTTCTTCATAATTAGTGTTGAGTCATTATAACTAATTTACAAGATAAATTGCTCCCCCCTACTTTGGAAACAGTTTATGGGAAAGTTTTTTGCGGGCTTGGCACAATGTGGTGCATGGGCATGTTTCGACGAGTTCAATCGAATTGACATCGAGGTTTTGTCGGTCGTTGCTCAACAACTACTAACGATCCAAAATGCGTTGAAAGCGGGTTTGACGTGTTTCAATTTTGAGGGTCGAGAAATTAAACTACTCCCCACTTGTGGCGTTTTCATCACGATGAACCCCGGGTATGCAGGGCGCACGGAGCTTCCCGACAATTTGAAAGTGCTTTTTCGTCCGGTTTCGATGATGATTCCCGATTATGCATTGGTCGCCGAAGTCATGTTATTTTCAGAAGGTGATCGATTCTCTCGACCCCAATATCTAAATTGCTTAAACATTAGCAACTATATAAGACCTTAATACACACACTACTTCATGACAATCATAATCATCCTTTTATGTTTTTGTCTAGATATAGAAAACCGAATATAGAAAAAATCTAACCTTTTTCATTAATTTTTTCCCTTGCTTCTAGCAATTGTAAAACTTCCAAAATCCCTTCACTTTCAAATTTCTAGAGTTAATTTAATTTTTGGCAAAAAAATTCCAATTAAATAAAAGGCTACAAGTCCACATTACATGCCACTAGGTTGAAATGATCGCATTGGGACATACTTCAAAATACATACATGTCATTGCAAGCTCATTTTTTCTTTGTGTTCCAACTTCAAAATCATACTTTTCCCTAAGTCCATCCTATGGAAAATTTTGATTTTGTCACAAGCACATGCGTAAGGCGATTTGATCATGTCTCTTCCTCACTTTTATAACTATCCTTAGCATGATGTATGTAACAACACTTTGAACTATCTTACAACTACAACATAACCTACCACATGCCATGAAAGGTGATGCCCTTATCATCTATGATTTTCTTTTGCTAAACTTCACCAATTTGTAATGGAGGTTATTGATGGCATCTTAGACATGGTCTGTATTGAACATTTTTATTGAAGTGGTTCAATTGCATGATAACTATTAAGGGGGAAATTTGTCAAATCATAAAATAGTTGTTGGTTTTTATGGGTTGCATAACTTTTTTTAAAAAGGGATAAATATGATTGCCCATAGGTCAAAAAATATATTTGGCTAACTTTGGTTAGAACATATTGATTTTTCTAATTTATAGATGCACTTGTCCCCTCCCCCCACCCTAATTGTTCTATTTTCATGTGAGTATGCTAACTTATTTACCCATATCATTTCTAGACCCATAATTGCCTTGAGTTTGATAATGATTATGACTTTTTTTTGGGTTCATTGCCAATGAACTCTAAAGGGCTTTCTAGATTATGAGCCCATTTTGGTAATGTGACATATTGGGAAACCAACTTCAAAGTTAAAACATGGATAAAATTAATCTTTACGTTTTTTGCAATGGCAATTTAAATGTGTTAGGGTGTTCTCATTGTAACTTAAGTTTTTAAATTGTCTCCATAATTACATATCATTTCATGGTATGATTTGGCCATTATCATAGTACCTTGGCAATTTCAACACATGTATGTCGAAAAATTAATTAATTTTGAAATTTTCATTTCAACACATAGAATATTCCTAAATACTCACTATTTTTCTTAACAATATTTTTTGAAATTTTCAACATTTTTGAAAATAATATAATTAGTATGAATTGGCCAAGGTACTAGGGTACTTCAAGGTTTTAATACATTGGTTGGTCTTGAGCTCAACTCCATCCTTTTTTTGCAAGTCCATAATGCAAAGATTAATAAATACAAAGGAATCCTTCTTTTTTCATGCATTGTTACATCTTCTATGGTGGGTTTTAATAAGACATATTATGGAAACGACACATAATCATCATAATTCTAGTATATTATATATATCCTTTGATATAATAGATAAAATATGTATGCTAATTGACATATCCCTCAACTCTCAAAAATGCATTGCTTATAATTTCCCAATTTGAGAACAATATGATTTTTGAAACCAAGGATGCATTCCCAAGTAGCTTGAATTGCTAGGACAAGGGGCCAAAAATGTAGTGATGACCACGACAAGTCAAGATGTTTCACATATAATTTTCATCCACATCAATTGCACATAACATGCAAAAAGGGTGTTTAGTACAATTTGAACCAAAACTAGGTTTGAGACTCATCATATTTTCACATGGATTTCACCATGATTTGAATATTTAGTCACAACATTATTTAGATTGTAATATAGGAGTTATAGATAATATCAACTACATTGAAAAATTCCTAGGATTCCCAAAGTCTTATCCAAAAACCTCATAACTCCCTAGAAATCACTTAACCAAACGAAAGTTCAAGACCATTTTCTTGTAGATTGAAAAACCCTTCATATGAGCTTTTTCAATCAAACATGATTTGGCGTTCTAAAGTGTGCCAAATCTTCAAAAGGTTCTAAAGCTCAAGAAATGACCTTATTCTGGGAACAAGTGCCACCTTCTTTTATAGCCATTTTAAAGCTCTTTCAAATCAATGAAAATTTGGCCAATTTGAAGAAGATTTCATCCCACAAATCCTAATTTGGCCACTCAACACTCTTGACAAGTCCCATTTCCAAAAGTGAATTTCATGTTGGGAGTGATATGACTCTTCATTTGTTTCACCAAACCTAAAAGTTGCTAAGCTAAAAACCTTGATGTTAACATGGCCTATTGATCATGGATTGGACCAACAATTGCTTTGCATTGCAAATGTGATGTCAACCAATTGCACTCTTAGCTCTTGATGTTTAAAAACAACATAATTATGGAATAGTTGGTGATCATTTTGTTTTTAAATATATAAAATAATTTTCAAAGAAGTTTAGCTTTTGTGAAATATGGTTTTGGTGAATTAACATTGTAATTACTCTAGTTGCAAATGGTCACAAACGTTTTCATGTTACTTATTGGAATTGATTGTGCAAAAGCATACATGATGAAAGGGAATTTCATTGTGAATAATCCAACATTGTGTACAACCAAAATTGTATGTTCCATCATATTTCTAATATTGAATAGAATTCCACATCAATCATGGTCATCACTTTAAAAAACATTACCCAAAGTTAATTGTTGAAATTTTACCATGGCTCATAAATTGCATAATTTTCATAAAATAATCCCTAATCAAGACATTTTCTGGTCAACTATTTCCAATATACGATTGAAACAAATTTAAACAAATTCAACATTTATGAAATGTTTTTGAGATTGGATTCTTTTCTACTTCCTTCAAAAAGTCTTGAAATAAGCAATACACTAAACAAGAAAATTCAAATATGTCAAATGGTCTATTTGAACTAAAGTTGGCACAAGGACTATGAAGCCCCTTTGGGAAAAGCAAAGGCATTCATGAAATCGGACTAGTATGGTTTCAAGGTATAAAAAGATTAAGTACATTCAATTTAACTCAAATTAAATACAGCCCATTGCGAGTGCATTAGTCAAAGTGGCGAGAGATCGATTCAATGGTTGAATTCAAGATGAATATGAATTGTGATTCATAGCTTGGTGGGGGAAACGTACAAGAGCTTAACAAGCCTTCCAAGCTCTCATAGACAAAAAGGATTATGTCATGTGTTTTGAATGGTTAAGGCAAATTTCCATTTGGGTCTTAAAAGCATATAATTATCATACACATATCATAAATAATTGGTGATTTAACAAAGCAAAGTTGTTTTCAACCCATTGACGTTAGTTGAAAGGGGCAAAGACCAAATTAGTCATGGGTGATTAGCAAAGTTCAGCTTTTTTTCTTGGAAGGCAAATAGTAAGTTAGTACAAGATTTGATTTGATTTGATTTGAATTGCATGCTCTAGGAATGTGAAAGCATGTGAGAAAAATCAATAAAATGGTTGTTATGTTGCAATTTGTGTACAAAATCACTACCATGAACTTAATGTGATGGGATTGTATGTTTGTGGGGGGTTTTTTCAGGGTTTGCAAATGCAAAACCGCTCTCTCGAAAAATGGTGAAGCTTTACAAGTTATCAAGTGAACAATTGAGCCAACAAGATCATTATGATTTTGGCATGCGAGCCGTGAAATCGGTTCTTGTCATGGCTGGTTCATTGAAACGAGCCAACCCGACCCTTGTTGAAGACGTGGTGCTCATCCGTGCATTCAAGGATAGCAACCTTCCTAAGTTCCTAGTCCAAGATGTTGAACTTTTCATGGCTATTATAGGTGACCTTTTCCCAGGTATTTTTTCCAAAAAATAAAATTAAAAATGTTCATGATTCCAAGTTGTGTATTTCAAACCTTTTTCTTCATTTACATGGTCAACAATTTGAAATTATTATTTTAAAAAAAAATGAAGCTTGATTTGTGGGATCAAGCTCTCAATCCCAATAGGCATGGTGTGCTTTGTAGGAGGGGTATTAGCTGAGGCCAAAAAAAAAATGGTGGCATCCAGTTCTAGGAATGATTTTCTAGACTATGAACCAATTTGAGAATTGGTCCATTACCCAAAACTTGTCAAGATTGGTTCAAGTTCACACAACCTGGCAAGTGGTTGAACCAAGGATTATTTTTTCAAGTTTTTGATATAAAAACTTGGCAAAAAAATTTCAAAAATTTAGCAAAAATAGCTGAATATACACTATAAAGGGGGGAAAAAAAAAAAAAAAACTTCCCAAATTCTCCCTATGTTTAAGTCAAAAATGACAAATTTTGTTGAAAGAAGACATTAGGTTCCACAAGTTCATTTCACATGTTAGATGCCGTCTAGTAAAACCAACCCAACTATAATAGGGTGATTTGGTGAAGTTAGTTCTTAAAAGCTATGTGGATAGGAGGTACGTTCCATGTGGTGAATCTCAAAGGCAAATTTGGCAACTATGGAAGTGAAAAGAGAGTGAAAAATGATCGTCTCTTGACATAATACCTTGAAATTTAAGTGTCACACTTAGTGGATTGAGTACATGTTTCTTTTTTATAAATAAAATTCATATACATTATTGCATGGAAACTAATGGTATTGGATGAAAGATTTGGTTACAAATTCCAAAACAATTACAACCATTAGGTGTACATATGATAAGAACCTAGCCACTTTTAATTAGATCTTTAAAACTTAGAAGGAAATTTCTACATAATCCATTATACCACAAAAAGACAAGGAGAGATATTTTCTTATTAAATTTCCACAAATTTTCTTACACAATCCTATGCTACTACATACTACCTAGCTTTCAATCTATCTATTTTGTGTTTGGGAAAGTGAGTTTGAAGTTGTGAAACACAACATTTTTTATGATCATTATTTATCCATTAGAAAAACCCCACATTCAATTCCAAACATTCATTTAATTAACAAAACTAATAAACCCTAAAAAAAAATCACATCACAATTGAGTCTTTTGATAATGAAAAAAATACCTAGTTTCCACCTTCTAGCTCAAAAATCTCAAGCTTCCTCTTTGAGATGTTTTTTCCTCTACCAAACTATTTATTTATTTATTTATTTGATAGACATGTGTTGAAGGTGTCCCTTTTACTTATATATATATATATAACATTGCAAGTAAGCAATTTAATTGCCAAAAAAAAAATTTAATGGTAATTGTAGGTGTTGTGATACCAAGGCAAGATTTCGGGGAGCTCCAAAATGCGGTAGAGTCGTCTTTGTTAGACGTCGGGCTACAACCGGTTCCGACATATATAATCAAAGTGATCCAACTCTTTGAGACCATGAATGTGCGGTTTGGCGTCATGACGGTCGGGCCAACCGGTGGCGGAAAAACTTGTTGTTACCAAATGCTTAAAGCATCGATGACGCGGCTTCGAGTCGTGGGACACCCAAACCAAGCCTTCCAAGTTACGCATTCGTTTGTTTTGAACCCCAAGTGCATCAAAATGGGGGAGTTGTACGGCGAATACAATCTCTTGACGAATGAGTGGACGGATGGACTCGGGAGCACCATCATTCGTCGATGTGTCGCCGATACCACTATGGACCGAAAATGGGTGGTTTTTGACGGACCCGTGGATGCAATTTGGATTGAGAATATGAATACGGTCTTGGACGATAATTGTGTGCTTTGTTTGCCGAATGGCGAGCGGATTAAACTAAATCCAAATACGATGCGGATGTTGTTTGAGGTTCAAGATTTAGCCGTGGCGTCGCCGGCAACGGTGAGTCGATGTGGGATGGTGTATGTGCCGGCGGATGAACTCGGGTGGCGACCCTATGTCAAGTCTTGGCTGCAAAGATTTCCCAAGGAAATTGATATAACTATTTCAAATGAGGTTCTTTATATACCTCATAACTAGTGATTTCTTTTTTGGGGGGGGCCGACAAATTTTGTCATTTGTTTTTTACCCAAACATTTTGTGAATTTTTTGCTGAATAAATGTGTTTTTCTTGTGTTAAATTCAACGAAATTTGTTACTTTTTAGGGGGAAATAGTTTTGCAAAATTTTCAATATCACAAAATTGGAAAAGAAAAAACCCTAGTCAAAACCTTAAGAAAAATAGAAATAATATGAACCAAAAGACAAATGTTGCTCCTTGCAAAGAGGAACATAATAACAAGGGGTGTGTCACCCCGTGGCCTTGCCATTTACATTCAAAAGTATCTTAAGGCAAATTTAGAAGAATTATGGAAACTCAAAATATTTCACCATGCAAAAAATATACCAATCTTCAAAAAAATCTTCTAAAAGAAACCAAAAAAAATCCTTCAAGATATTATTTTAACTCTATTATAACTAATCTCAAGTTTCAACAAAAGCCAAAATATATCATGTTTCAAAAATCCTCATAGAATAAAAATAGACCTAGTATTATTACCTAGTATGGGCCAAAATCCCTTAAGCTACTATGCTCTATAATGAATCTTGAACCTCAAATTATTTTTTAATTGGACAAGCACCACTCAAGCATACACTACTACTACATCATCACAATTTATTTTATTTTTTTCCATGTGAATTTCTCCCATTTAAAGAATTGTGTATAAGTGGGGTACAAGTACACACCTAATTAATTGTCTTTTTTTTTTTTTTCCTTTCGATGCAAAATTAGGTGTCCCAACACATATATATGTTGTACGATACGTATGTGGACGTCGGGCTCAAATTTTTAAGAAAGCAATGCCGAGAAAACATTCCATCCGTGGACATAAATTTAGTCACTTCATTGTGCTTCTTTTACCAAGCGCTCCTTCAACCATCGCGACTAATCAACCTTGCGGGCGAGTTTAACGAGCTTGTGCAAGCATCGCTTAATCGCGTTTTCGCATTTTCTTTTGTATGGTCGATCGGTGGAAATATTGATCACAATAGCATCGAAAAGTTCGACCATTTTTTCCGCACGGAGTTGGAGACGGTTGCCGCCTATCCGGGATCAGATACGGTGTACGATTACTTCGTCAATACGAAAGATCAAGTGAGTATCAAAATTGCCGTCAAATTGTAGCAATCACGAATTGATTAACTTCACCCCTTCAATATTAAACCAATTATATATTTATATATTATTATTATTATTATTATTATTATTTTGCATATCAAATTTGTAATGGAACATGAAAAAGGTATTATTATATATTTTTCATGATATAATTTAAACACCTAAGAAATATTTGAAAACAAAAAATAATTCAATTTGTACATTTATTCAATGTTCAATTTGTAATGTAAACTTTGGGGAAAGTTTTTTTTTAGTGATTGGGTACTTTGGGATGTCATTAAAATATGCACTCTCCGTATATATACGTAGGCACTTTCGCCTTGGGAGGAGGTTGTTCCGGCCTTTGTTTACAAGCCGGGCTCGCCGTTTTTCGCTCTCATTGTGCCGACACTCGACTCCACAAGGTTGAGTTTTCTAATGGAGATCAACCTTGAGGTCATGAAACCCGTTCTATTCTCGGGTGTATCCGGCGTTGGGAAATCGGCAATAGTGTTGGACCTCATTGATCGAATCCGCGAAACCAAGAATTATATGTCCATAGTGCTGAATTTCAGTGCCCAAACAACTGCAATTGCAACTCAAGTACCAAACCCTTTTTACTCGCCTCCAACTCACTTAGTTTCATTTGGTTAACTTCCCCAAGAGCCTAAATATTGCATGAGAGGTAGTGGAAATGAGTGAGGCATCTACGAAGAGATGGCTATTGTAGTTTATTTTTCCAAAAAACAAATTGTGACTTTTTCAACCAAAAAAATGGGATTTTTTTTTTCCCTAGTGTACATTCAACTAATTTTGCTAATTTCATCAATTTTTTCTATATAAAAAATGGAAAAAAAAAACCCCTATTCACTACCTTCATCATAAACAATTAGAGTTTGAATATTTTTGCATTAAAAGATTTTTAAAAAATCACTTATTGAGTTGAATGACATTAGCTTATAGTTGGCATTCATTTTTCCCACCTCACATGTTAATGTGTCAAGCCAACAATACACCTAAAATGTTTGATACAAATATTCACTCTAAGCCATCCTTGGATTAGAGATTGTAATTTTGAATTAAAGTAACACCACCTTTTGTTTGATCTAACCTTAGATGTGTGTTTGATTAACATGTAGGAAGCTATTGAAGGGAAATTGGAAAAGAAACGGAAAACGAGGTTTGGTGCTCCTTTTGGGAAAAAAATTGTATGTTTTGTCGATGATGTGAATATGCCTCAACGCGAAAAATATTTTGCTCAACCACCCATAGAGTTGCTTCGTCAATTTCTAGATTTTCGAGGCTTTTACGACCGTCAACTCTTGTTTTGGAAAGATGTTGAGGACATGACAATTGTGTCCGCATGTGCTCCACCGGGTGGGGGGCGAAATGAGGTAGCCAACAAAACCCTAGAGAGTAGTGCATCAACCCCCTCACCACATAACATTAAGGTTCAAAGTGGTGGTGTCGCATTAGGTCCTTTCATCACCTCTTTCGAGTTGAGTGTAAAGCATTTGGAGAAAATTCTTAGTGTCATTTGGAATAGAGAGTTTTTTTGGTCAATTTTGTGATGTAGTTACCCTTGCCTTTAGATACCATCCATAGGAAGATTTAGTCAAATTTAGTTACTAATGAGATATGCAAGTAAAAGACTTTACATATCCTTTTATATTTATGTTTAATCCATAGGAGCCTAATAAGAAAATTGTGAAATTTTTCAAAATAAAATTTTGAAAAATTGGAAACCCCAAAAATAAACTTCATTTTCACATTTTTCAATTTTTAATTTTACTTTTTGAATTTTTTTTCCTAGTAAGACAAAAGCTAATTTGAAAGGCACCTTGTATGTATGAAGATCCATACTAGAAAAGAGTAAGAATCTTACACTAACTTGTAGGTGTAATGTCCTCTCAATCTTATGGAGTAGGTGTAAGAACCCTTGCATCTATGCTTCATGATTGTACTTATAAGGAAGAAAAGTTGAAAACATGACCTCTTTATCTAAACAACTTGGTGATTGTTCAAACACAATCATAGTAGGCTTATAAATAATATATACTATTGAAAATCACCTTCACAAGAAATTATGCTTTAATGTTGCAAAAACCAAGTTAGTTTTGCATGAGATCTTACTCAAAGTATATATTTCCAAACTTATGGTGTGCAACAAAAATCAAAATCAACCCACTATCTGAAAAGCAACTGTGAGAAGGCCAATAAGCCTATATCCTCTTTCCACATACCTACCCCTTTTCCAAATTAGGGCTTGTGATAAGTGTTTGCTTTTGGTTGGAAATTTTGGGAACAAAATAAATAAACATTGGGAACTTTGGTGGGAATATCAAATTCCAAGAAATCCAATGCTTGCCCCCTCACCCTCCCCTCCTTATTGATTGGCCCATCACAAAAAAAAACTTAATCAAGGTTTGGATGGTTTCAAAACAAATATATTGCAGTTTCCTCCTTTTGGGCTTATTGTATAGGTCACAAATCACCTATATAGGCTACATCACAAAATTGAGGGGAAAAAAAAATCTTGTGAAAGATATATGGAGAATGTGTCCATGAATAATGAAATAAAAATAAAAATATATTCATTTATTTGTGTCATTCAAAAAAAAATTAAAATTAAAAAATTATTATATATATATATATAGTGTGTGTGTGAGGCTTTACCATCAAAAGTATCTCTTTTGAAGAAATGCACTTCAAAAATTATTGTATAAATTGACATCCTTAATAAACATCTATAAACATTGACATATGATTATATTTATGTAGCCAATTTTAATTTCCAAGTACATGACAATGTAATGCGTATTGAACTATCCAGGTAACACCTCGGTTTTTTCGACATTTCACAATGTTGTGCGTGCAACCTCCAACCGACATTAGTTTACGAACCATTTTCGGTGCAATTTTAGGTGGATTTTTGCAATTATTCCCAGCCGAATGTAAGCAAGTAGTGAAACCCATCGTAGATTGCAGCATCGAAATTTATATGCGCATGAGTCAAGAGCTTCTTCCCACGCCAACAAAATCACACTATACATTCAATCTCCGAGACGTTTCCAAAGTTTTTCAGGTTAGTATCAACGTGTCCACAATTCACATGTCACTTATATTGCCATTTTGGAATCACTAGATTAGTAAACATTTTTTGTCAAAACATTAAAAAAATCATCCATATGCAATAACCCCTTTAGGGTTTAGGGTTTAGATTGGAACTATGCATAGTGTGCAAAGGCTTTTGCATGCAAGCATGTTATTAAACCTTGAGTAATTACATGGTTTTAGGGTATTCTTATGGTAAAGCCTATTGATTGTGGCACCAAAAAACAATTCCGCTCATTATGGATACATGAAGGAATGCGAGTGTTTCACGATCGGCTTATCAACCAAGAAGATAAGACGTATTTCACAACCATTATGCACGAGCTTTTGAAACGAAGCTTCGAAGAGACGGCTAGCCACCAAGAAATTTTTGAAGACCAAGTCATAATGTTTGGTGATTATCTTCGACCTGGATATGCTCTTGCCGATCGAAGATATGAACAGGTGATACCCAAAAAAATCATTTTCACAACTATTAAATTGAAAAAAAAATTCAAAAAATCAAGAAGAAGTCATGTATGTACATTATACTTTGAATATTATGCCTTTGAACTTCAAGAAGAAGTCGTATATGTACATTATACTTTGAATATTATGCCTTTGAACTTCAAGAAGAAGTCGTGTATGTACACTATACTTTGAATATTATGCCTTTGAACTTCAAGAAGAAGTCGTATATGTACATTATACTTTGAATATTATGCCTTTGAACTTCATGTTTTTTCTTCGTTTTAAATGCATGCATGTCAAGATGATATAAGATCATCAAAATGTTAGATCAACATGACATTAAACTAAACGTGTTGTTTTAATTAATTTAGGTGGTTGATTATAATAAGATTCCACAACTATTGAAGGATTACTTGGAGGATTACAACATGAGCACAACACAAGTGATGAGGCTCGTGTTCTTCAAAGATGCTATAGCCCATGTTTCGCGCATTGCGAGGATATTACGACAACCACGAGGAAACGCCATGTTAGTTGGAGTCGGGGGATCGGGAAAACAAAGCTTGACTCGGTTTGCTTCCTTTATTGGGGAATACCAATGCTTCCAAATTGAGCTCACCAAGGGATATGGAAATTTTGAGTTTCGAGAAGATCTCAAAAGATTGTATAAGATTGCAGGTCAAATTCAAATTTTGATCTATAAATTAAATGGATTAGGAACTAAAACAATGCCAACCATGGGTTGCCATATAAGTCTTTTGTGGGGAGAGAGTAGGGGATGCTTGATTTTTATTGTTCCCATCAAGTTCCCAATAGCTCGTTAGTTTCTCCCAAATTCTTTGCCCTTATTTCTCCTCTTGAAAACCTTTATATCTAGCCCAAAGGAGGAAATTACAATATATCTATTTTGGGATTATACAACAAAGTTTATTTTTTTTAATTTGAAATTGTGATGGTGCAATCAAACATGCCCATCCTTTTTTTCTTTTTTTCAAACTTTAACTTTGGGGGGTTCCCACAACTAATTAATATGAGTCAAAATATACTACCATGTTAAGGTATCCCAACAAAATCTTTTATCTCTTTACATTATATTTTACAATGAGGGCTCACACATAAATGATTTTTGAATTACCATTTGACAGCCTTTGGACGTGTTTTGAAGGCTCTTAACATTTCCATGGTCATACTCCTTCACCATACCATAGCATAAAGGAGAGGCCTAATTTTATAATTTTTAGAAATGTTGAAAATTTCATCCCAAAGTTCTTTTAAATCACCAAAAATTTGTGAAGAAAAATATTGAATCTTCAAGAATTTTTTTCTTCAAAATTATAATTTAAAAATTAAATAATTATTGGACAAACATGTGTCAATGACACATGTTGGAAATAATGTCAATAATAAGAGTCTTTGCCCATGTTGTGGGGTTTGCAACTCTTAAATTAGCACTACCACCACCACCTTCTTGAGATTGGTCTACTTATGGTAGGAAAAACATTTCTAGACCATTCCCATATTTCTTATATTCTATATATGGTGTGATTTTTATTGCATTAGTTGAATGCATTTCCAAAACACACCCATTACATTGATAACATATTAATTTTTAAAACAAATTTTATCCTTATGGATAAAGCAAATTTTGGAGTTAACACTCTTGTTGGGATAATTTTAGAGAAACATTTAGCCATAAAACATTCAAATTTTTTGAAAAAAACTTAAAATTGAATAACCATTCAAACTACTATGTGAAAAATCATTGTTAAGCTTCAATTGTTAAATTGTTGAAGATGTTATGATAATGGTGTTTAAGAATATGAGTACAAAAAGACATTTTTGAGAGGGGTTGCTTCTACAATGCAAGAGTCAAGTCTAGATAAAGCTAGCATGGCTAAAACCATATGGTAAAGGCAAAGTACTAAAGAATTTTTTTAATTTATATATTGCATGTAAAAATTGCAATATTCCACCTTATTTTTTCCGGAGTTAATTAGGCTTTCAACTATAAGCAAAGGTCTAAGCTCTTTGCAAAAAACAAATGTTGAGGTAGAAACAAAAGGATTTTATATTTTAGAGGAAAATGTTGAAACAAATCTTTCACAAACTTATTTATAAGATTTATTATGTAATTGAATTTTTTTTTTTTTAAATTTAAAAGTGCAGGTGTGAAAGGGCTTTTGGTGACATTTTTATTTGCCGATACCCAAATTGTGAACGAAGGATTTGTGGAAGACATCAACAACTTGTTGAATTCGGGAGAAGTTCCGGGTCTCTTTAC
>Ga0209208_10002533_pt1 | contig 26234 bp, 24 predicted proteins | sample S1TSphfallax_3_FD_187694 | JGI IMG/M metagenome (GOLD analysis project Ga0209208, IMG submission 187694) | Host-associated microbial communities from peat moss isolated from Minnesota, USA - S1T2_Fd - Sphagnum fallax MG (SPAdes) (version 2) | ecosystem: Host-associated > Plants > Peat moss >...
CTATGAAGAACTAAGTAAAGATCCAGCAAGCTGGAGAATACTATGCTGCAGCAGCTGCTGACAACTTTAAGGACCTGATCAGGCAAAAGGATCAGTACTACTCTGGTGCTGTTGCAAATCCCGAAATGTTTGCAAGACTGCAGTTTTAAGTGGGAGTCGTATTATGAACTAGAGGACCTAAAGTTGTCCGGGTTGCTTGCACTGTACACACTCATTATTGACAATTGATTAGAGCTTCCTGCAATCTCCTGAACCTCTCCCGCACCTCCTGTCTACCTCCAATGCTCCCAACGGAAGTTACTCTGCCGGCGGTGTAATTTCCATCTCCACTTCTTTGAAAATTGATGTACACTTCAGACAGAATTCATTTAACCGGGGCCAATTCAAATCTCGAAACACACACAATTTCCCAATTCTTCGCTCTCTTTGTATTTACTAGTTAAAGCTGCCAGGATTAATGAATATTTAGACGGAATCAAACGGGCGCGACTAGTCCAGGGCGACTCTCTAAATCACAAGCGGTATTAGTAGGAGGAGGAGGTTATATCTGAGCCATACCTCTCAATAGTAGTACTTAGGATTTGCTGAAGCACCAAAGATCAAATCAATTACGCTCATGTGCGCGCGCCCGCCGCGACGTGACAGAGTTATATGCTGGCGCGCGAGCGCATAAGGGGTCCGCCCGCTGCTTGCACGTTCACTGAATTCCCCAATTCCCGGCACTGAATTTCAGCCATCACGATAATCCACACGCTAAGTCTTTCACTAGTTATTCCCTCTGGCTATCACATACAACAACAACCCCATCATGACACCTGGAAGCTCGACTTACGTTATTCAGATTTTCCTTGAAACACCAAGAATGGCTGCATCCAGGCGAGAGGCTAAGTAAGGAGGGAGGGAGGGAGGGAAGGAAGGAGTAGCTCCCAGCAACCTCACCAAGCGCAAGGAGCTGGTGGGTCATGGGTACCGGTGTGTGTGGTCCGCATGGGGGGCAGGGAGGGGAGTCATGCAATTAGCCCAAATTGGCCATAAATGTGTTTTCAACACATTTGTTTTGTGCACGCCATACGTGGCCCCATTTTACTGGACCAGGTGTACCTTAGAAAACACATGTTAGCCCACACACACACCCCACCCTCCTTCCGCCCCTCTTCCTATTTAAGATCGGCAACACTGGTGTGTGTGTGTGTGTTTTTCTTCTTTTCTTTTGAGGGTCAATTTGTTCAAGTAGCCAGAAATATTGATCATCCATATGAAGATTTAGTTAAATTTGCTATAGACAAGATGTGAATGCAAAAAAATCAAATTTCCGTCTATCCTTTTGGCAAATGTACAGAAATCTGATGGTTTTCTCAAATTTGAAAATCTAAAAACTGATTACATTTCATCATTTTTAAAAACAAAAATCCTTTTCAGTGAAATTTTGGGAGGGAAAAAAAACTGTTTGGCAAGCTCTAAAAAGTTGCAACAATAATGTAAATGTAGCTAAGTCTCTTACGTTTTATGGGTGGGCTGACACAAAAACTTTAAAGTTTTGTGGCCTTTGCAAAGAGAAAGATCAGTTTTACAGAGTAATGAAACCAATGTTGGCTTGGGCACACTTTTTATTAACCTCAGGCTGTTTACGTACATATGTAAACCTTTTAAACTTTAGTTTACCTACTAGGGTAGACTGGCTAGTAATTGAACACTTAAATGTTCAGGGCAGGCCGGATCCAAGGGCACGGCTTCATTGCTTTTGGTGTTCAAACAAAACATGAACCCCTCTTCTTGGTGCATCTGACACACTAACAATTGTCAAAAACAGTTTAGAAATGACAAAGTTACGATCCCCCAAAGTAAAGGGGGTCAAAAACTCAAAAAACCAAACCACTGAACACTACAAAGCCCAGTTCCTGAACACTAAAAAATTCTTTTTATGTTGCTCTGTTGCTATTAGAGTTCCACAATGATTTGTAAAATTTCAGAGAACACTCCTATAGCACTTTGAATCATTTAAAATAAATAAGAAATAAGAAAGTTATTTGGTTTGAAAGTAGGAGGGGTCCAAAGAGAAGAAAAGACGAAAAAAAATGCATTTTAAAAGTTGGAGAGCTTTTTTTTCTTGTTATTCTTTAATTAATCCTTTTCCTTTGCGCTTTGAACATGATTTCTAGAGCTTGAAGTGGTGCTCCCATAACATTTTAAATCACTCAAAATGAAGCACATATGATGAAAATATAAATAAGTGTTCAATCATAAGCAGCCGATTGGTGATGGGCTGATCTACTCTAGTCAAGGTGCATTTTGGAATGTGAAATGTAAGATTAGTATTCTTGCAACAGTCTGCATTTCAGTCTACAACGCCCACTGTACTAGCGACAATGCATGCTGTTGGATCTTCATGCAAGGGAAAGCCCTGGCAGCTGGACATTATAACCACTCACCTCAAGGCTCTACCTTTGGTTTCTGGGTGTAATGCTCGACTGTTAGGGCTTTCCCCTATATATAATGTTTTAGACCTAAGTAGCTATAAACCTTATATCTGAATCGCTTGGTGGTACGTTGGGTCCCATTAGTGATGATCAATTCCACTCAATGCTAGAAAAAAATTCCAAAAAGAATTTACCCATGAACTAGAACACAAAAAAGAACAACCAGTGTTGTCATTGATTTATGTATTTTGTAATTTCAGGCCTTAACAATCATAGTATCATGATTTCAAAATTATTTATTTATTTATATCAATTGTAAAATCCCTAATGTTTGTCAATAACATTTTAAATTCTCTGTATTATGCATAAAAAATACATCACATAAACATTCAAACGATGTCTTAACTTGATCACTGGGCTATACATTTATGTTGTTTAAAATTACACCCACATCACATGTATGCCACTATGACGTCCATATTGGTTTATTCTAAATTTTTGGCTAACCTTTTAATTTAAGAAACATTAGTGGGCCAAAGAGAAAGTTCTCTTTGAGACAGGAGTACAGTAGGTTATGCATCACAAATTGTTGTGCCCAATCTTTGTAAGTTTTATCAATTCCTTTCACCTCATGATCAATGTCATGCCCAATGCATGCAATTCCACTGAAATAGCAGGGTCCAGGGTAAGTTAGAAGCCTGCAACCTATTGTTGACGTGCACCTGGGAAAAGGAATTCCAACATATGTGTAAGTAATACTAGAACAAGTCATCAAGGGAACATAAATGGCCCAGCCCATCTGCCTTGGAATTCCAAATGGGATACTTCTTGGCTAATTTGTTCAGAACATCAACAATATGAGATGAGAAAAGATATCCCTATGCATGGAATGTGTATTTCACCATGCAATTGCTAACTGATATTCATGGTTCTCTTGGAAAGCTAGAACTAGACAACATTGGTAAGAATCAGTCTTGGCAGGTTTTGAGATTTAGGTAGGTGATATATTAGGTTCTAGAGTCTTTGAACCATAGATTTAAAAATTTGTTGGAACCCCATTGAAACTTAACTAGGTAAGTGGCCATTTTGTAAAATTGAATTACAACCTAAAGTAGGGGTGCTACCTCATTTTAAATATGTTCATGTTCTTTAAATAGATAAGTATAAAAAATATAAGCATGGCCTTATGTATTAGACAAGATATTGCATTTGATTAGTTGTGCATAATTAATATTAATATTCCTCCAATGTTAAACCAAATTTGGTTTCAAGACCAAATTGAAGGTTCCATTGAAAAAAAAGAAGAAAAAAAATTTAAGAATCAAACCAAAGGTTTCTTTTAAAATCAAGAACCCGACAACACTAGTAAAAACCAATGTTCAGTGGGCATTCAAAATTGCACCAAAGTTTCACCAATTTTTAAGGTGATTCTTAAAGCTCGTATCCATGGTTCTCAAAAAATCAAAGAACAAATGTTAATATGTAACCATGGTTTTCAAAAACTTGAAAAATCAAATAGGTACTTACTTGTCAATTCTTTATCAGTCCTTTCATGATAGCAAGTTCTTTGAGGTCTTTGAAATAACCAGAACCAATGGTTGTCAATGAGATCAAATAGCTACCAAACATTAATAAAAACCAATGTTGTTTGGTTCCCTGGATTTCTTAAGAGCATTCAGTTTCCAGTTTCAAAACATTTAGAAATCAAAGAATCTCTAGTTCCAGTGTTTTATAAATTTTCAAAATCTCAAAACCTGTAGTTTCAGTTCTTTAATATTTTTAGAATGAAAGGACCATCTGCTTCCAAGTTTTGAAATGTTTTCAAAAACTGGCAATTCTCATAAAGAACCAATGGTTTAAGATAGGTTTTTTGACCCAATACTTTGTAGTTTTTTGGAACCCTAATTAAGGGTCACAACTGGTTCTGTGATTTTTTTACAACCTTCTATCAAGGGTGAAAATTGATTCTTTGATTTTGAGAACCATCAGTTGAGGGTATACATACAAAAAAATTCAATTTTCAATAACTTACTTGGATGACCCAATTATCATCTCAGTAAGTTATGGATCCTAAAACAGTAAAAATATTTATGATAAAAGAAAACAGAAAAACAGGAAAACAAATCAATACAAATTTTTTTAATTCTATATCCAGCATATAACCAGCAATATAACCAACAGTTTTCAATTGGATATTTGAGAACCAACCCTTATGACTACAACCCAAAAAAAATCAAGTAAATTAAAAGTTAGGGGTATTACTCTAACATTGAAATTGATAACCAATGGGTCAAATGTTTTTGAAAAAAGCAAAAACCAATGGGTCAATTTTTTTTGAAAAAGCCAAAAACCAATGGGTTAAATGTTTTTGAAAAAAACAAAACCCTACTTGGCTGATTATTCTCAAAAAAACAATGACCAGCCAACATTGGTTTAAACACATATTGAAGCCTCCATTGTAGTCACTAGGGCATGCCTAGGTTAGCCAAAGAGTAGGCAAATGACTTTGATTGATCGCATAGATGAAAAGTTTGATGGAAGTTTTGACCTAATCACAACTTTCGGACCATGTCCTCATCCTATATCATATTCAAGCTTGCAACCAACATCTTGGGCTTCTAGTTTCTACTCTCTATGCACTTCATGCATGCTTTCATCATGAAGGATGTCTAGACCAGTGTTGGGCATGTAGGTGTAAATTGACGTGTAACACATTGTGTAATGTTGTTTAATCGTAAATCATTTACACTTACATGCCCAATTTTTTTACACTTACACTAATCAACATGTAAATTTTTTTATTTCTTTTACATTTACATGATGTGTAGTGTATATATATATTTATTTTTATTTTACACTACATGCCCCATGTAAAATGTATTAAGGTGTGTAAGGTCATGTAAATATTTTAGGTCAAAGGGTTTTAGTTTTGAACATTAGAATTTTTTTAGGTTTAGAAGATTAGGGATTTTTTTATGTTTTGTATTTTGGGAACTTTCTCTCCCATTTGTGTTGCGTAGCAAGGAGCAACGAGGAGTGTTGCTCCCCACCATTGTTGTGGTCTTTGTATCTTTGAAGTGAGCAACCCCATAGGCCCCCACTTCATGGTTTTCGTGTGTTTTGGTCGCTTGTTGTTCTTTCCCACCCTTTTATGCATTGTCTGTGCTCCCCTTCTTGTTGTCGTGTTTGTGCAAGGAAAAGTGTTTCCCCCCTACCAATGAAATGGTCTTCATTTTTGTCCCTTCATTGTTGGTTCGGTTCTTTGTTCTTCACACCTTCTTTTGTTGTGTTTGTGTTCCCTCTTGCATTGTTATGTTATGTAAGGAGGAATGGCAAGGAACACTAGCCCCCACCATCATCGATCTTTGTCTTCCTTCCTTTCAAATGAGCAATGCGCACCACCTCCTCTCCTCCCCTTGCTTGCTACTCCTTCACACCCTCTTGTGCATTGGTCATGTTCCCCTTGTTGTTGTTGTGTTTGTGTAAAGAGGAACAAGGAGGAGCAATGAAAAGAATTGCCCCCGGCCCCCACCATTGTTGGGTTTCATGTTTGTGTTTCTTCTTCATCCTAAAATGAAAATGAAACACATAACATGAAAACAAACACGAAACATGAAACTGAAATAAGAAACACGAAACACAAAACAAAAAAGATGAAATTTGAAAAACAAAACATGAACGTGAAACATTAAGGATAATTTTTTCATTGGTTTTAATTTAACATCTTTTAGATCATAATCTTCATACATGTGTCCCAGGATAATTTGCATGCTTTTGTGTGCCCAATGTCTTAAGTTGTTTTCAAAGATCATGTGTCCTTTGATTCATAGGCCTTGGTTCTCTGCAGATTAATGACATTGAAGCCTAGGGGTTTGCAATATAATGATCGAAGTGATTGTAACCCCAACTATAAACTCAACAATATAAGTTTGAAAGCACCTTGAGGTAAGTGACTTGAAACTCAAGTGTTTGTTCAATATTTACACATGAATTCAACTTGCCTTAAACTCATTGATTGATTAAGGAATGGATTAATTCAATTTTATGGGTTTTAGGAATGACTGTTTTGGTGATTGAAAGTTTGGAAATTCCAAAATTGAACTATTTTGAAAGCACCTATAGCCTAGAACTTCAATTTGTGCATTTTCAAAACTTATATGCAATTCAAATATTGTTTGGAGCCCTAGTAGCTTAAAAGTTGTGTTTTTTTAGTTCTTTAGACTCATAAATGTACTAAATTGTTCATTACCAAATGTGTTAATTGATATGATTTTTAAAAAATTGGAATTTACATTACAATTCAAGGTTAAATTTTCTCATGGGATGTGAAAATATTTTAATGAACACCTTTGTCATTCCATGGCAAAGCATATGCAAAATATGACATCATGCTTCATGTCCAAACTATCTATGAGTTTATTAACCATTTCATTATGGAATCAAGTTTTTTTATGCACACATTGTCAAAAGCCAAATCTAGAAGTGCCTCAAAACAATGTTAAACAAAACTATAACATACTCCAATTGAAATTTACATTGATCAATGTCTTAGACTTTAACAAGGAAAAATCTCAATATATATTTATTGAATAGAAGTTACAACTTTGAATCACCTTCAATGACCAAAACAAGATCAAATTTTGGGTTGATTATGTTGAACACAATATATATTCATGCACTATGACCTACAAGTATAAGAGGTCACTTAAAGTCAAATCAGAATGCACACTTTAACAAAAAAATAAGTATGATAATAATTGGCTTTTGCTACTTAGGTGGATCCATGCTACACATGATTCTAAAATGAATCTTTAAACACATACATGTGTATATCAATATCCCACCAAGTATCATTCTTTACATATATACCTTTTTGAAAATTTTCCAATCCTCCACCCTCACCATTCTTGCCAAGAATAAAACATCTTAAACAATATTTACAACAAAAAAAAGGTTGAAGAAAACCTAGCTTGGGCATTCCTTAATCATCTCACCTCATTAATTCTCCATATGTATAACTTGGAACCTAGAAATGCAACAACCTATAACTCAATCTTGTACATTAAAATCAACCTTTGTATCTTGCAACTATCCAAAACCTTGAATGCAATAGAAGAATATTTCAAAGCCTAAATAATGCACAAGAATGTGAAACTTACAAAAATGGTTATCATACTCATTAAGGCCATAGTAGATTTGGTGCACTAACTTGTTGGAAGTATAAGAAGGAATCAACTTCTATACATATCCTGCAATTGTACACAAGGATTGTAATACAATAATTGAAAGCCCATACAATACATAAGATTTTGGAACTTCCAAAATTGGTCATTAGATTAATTAAGGCCATAATAGATTTGATGTATACAAATAGCTAGAAGATAAAACATTTCAAACATGATCTGCAACACACAAAAAGATTAAAACATGAAGAAAACCCAAAAGCATTCCTTAATCATCTCATTTCTCTAATTTTTCAAAGACATGATCTATCTTGGAAATGCAACATATTTAATCCAAGCCTTAACATTAGAATCAACCTCTGTATATTGCAATTGTCTAAGGATTGCAATATAAGAATTGAAAGCCCATACAATACACAAGATTTTGAAACTTCCAAAAATGGTCATTAGATTGATTAGGGCCATAACAAATTTGATGTACGCCAACAACTAGAAGAACAAAACATTTCAAACATGATTTGTAACACATAAAAAGAAAGCATGAAGAAATCCCATAGTCGTTCCTTAATCATCTCATCTCATTAATTTTCTGAAGATATGACCTATCCTAAAAATGCAACAACCTATTCAATTCAAGCCTTTACATTAGAATCAACCTCTATATCTTGCAATTGTCTAAGATTTTGAATGCAATATAAAAATATTTCATGCAAGTTTAATAGTTTAATGCACAAAAGTTTGAAATTTACAAAATGGTTATCAAACTCATTAGGCCATAGCAAATTTGGTGCACTAACTTTGGCAAGGAATCTAGATCAATCAGTGCACCTTGGGCAAGCGCTTTCAACATTGCTGACTTCATCTTTAAATTCGGGTCAAAGAAATCCAAATCATCGTTTTCATCATTGAGGTCAAATTTCAGTAGCCTAGTTTTTGGTTCCAAAGGAAATCATTTTCAAAATAGGAAGTCTATTACTTGTGCAAGACCGAATTTTGGCTCCTTTCCTATAGTTCTTTTTGACTTTGAGGGAACAAAAAAGTTTTGGATGTGATTGTACAAGTTGTAAAGAAGGCTAACAAACCAATTAATCTATTTTCCTTTTTATGCCATCATCACAAGAATAATCAACTTCTTTGTAATGTAGGTTGCTTTGCTCCCTTTTAACCAAATTGCTTATAGTACTGCAAGCATGCATGTTGTGTACTTACCCTTGGGTTATGAAGCTTTCCAACCTTCCTTCTGCACAATTACGTGTTTTGATGCAAGCTTGATGCACATGTCCACAACTTCATCTTGCTGATGGTTTGGTGGGACAATGATTTCTATGTTGGGAAGGTGCAACATTTCATTGACCATCTTTTTAATAAAAGAAATTGGTTGCCCTTGCACCATCAAATTGATTTTTTCGGGGTGTAGTATGTGATGCCTTGCAGCCACTCCTTCACTAATGGTTGAATTGGGGTGAGTTAGATGCTAAGGAAACCACAAACTCCTACTTGTTTTGCCCAATGAAAATCTCTCCTTTTCACCCATCTTTCAAATTTATCCATTTTAGTAAATACTAACTTGCCTCTTCCTCTCAAAGTTAGTAGCAATATGCCCTTTTTTCTCTCTCCTTCAACCTCACAATTTGGTTTTGGTTAAAAGTTTTTGAAAACTTTCCCTTGTTTTTTTGTACTCTTTCTGTCTCTTGTTGCTCTTTAGCTAACCTCTTCACTTCCTTTTCATTAATCACTCCTCTCATCTTGGTGTTGGATGCTATAGTGCTAAGATTTGAAATGCAAAAAAAATCAATAATAATAGTGGAAATGATAGTTTGAGGCCCTTTTATAAGTGTTAGAAAGGATGAATGTGACACTTTGGTGGGAAAACATCTTGGATGAAAAAAATGATGGTTGGGAACTGGAACCTTTGCATTGGTTCTTAGCCAAAATGGTTCAAATTAAGAACCCTAAATGAAAAAACACTTTGGATGAGAGTAGGATTTTTCATCCATGGGACAAATTTTATTATTTTTTTTGTGGTGGATTCCACCTAGTCAAAATCATTTATAAATTCCAAAACGTTAGAATCTATTGGTTTTTTCTGTAATAATTTTTTTTGGTTGATGCTCCTCAACTCGTTAATATATGGTTGAATTTCTCATTGTTGGTCTATTTGTTGGCCCATGTTTTTTTATATTCTTGGTTTGTCCAATATATAGGTGCCCCCAAGGTCAATTATACATTTATTTTTTATAATGACTTTGGATAAAATCATGAAACAACAAGCCAAAAACCATGTCAAATCATGTTCATTTATATATATATACAATGAAACAACATGATTATTTTTTAAAAGGACTATATGTCCTTTCTCCCATTTTTTTGGCATATGAATGAATTTTGGAATAATATTTTTGACAACTTGTTATAATAAATGTTTATAGTTGTCCAAGTATATAACATGTTTTTTTTTCATCATTTTTGAATAAATATGAATTTTTGAGAGTGTCTTGATTCGTTGTAAATTTAGTGTTTTGTCTTTAAAAATGATAGTAATTTCAAATCATAACTAATTTTTATTTTTTTACATTTTTATGTTTTCTTGTATAATAAACTATAACTTTTCTTAACACATCATGTACATTTGATCCCATTTATGTGTGGCAAAGGACTTTTGAAGTTCAAAAATTTTGGATCAATTTTGGAAGTTCTTTGAATTTTTAAAATTCTAGAATTCTACATATTTTAGAGTATGCGTGTTTTATTAATGTGGCTAATAGGTCTTTATCCGTTTAATTTTTTTCCCCATCAAATGTGTTTTATTAAATGAGTCCTTTGCAAAATTGACTCTTGTTTGATGCATTGTTATTCATTGTTCGAAGTTTTAAATTAAAACTTAAATTAAAAATTTCATCAAGTGGATTTTTGGTTTGAATTTGTTGACATTCATATGAATGAAAAAACAATAACTTGCCATGATTACCATGACTTTAAACGGCAAAACATAAATATTTATCCAATCTTGATTGTTTTTCTTTGTAGTCCAACATCTTTTTTGACTTGTTGGATTGTGACTGCACCCATGTATAACATGTTAATCATAGTAAGTTGTGCTTTATGATTAATATGGATTTTGAAAAATGTAAATTGAACCATTGGATCTTTTTATTTTGAGTTTTGATTTGAGTAAAAGAACTTTAAGATTGAGTAGGTGTTTCATCAAACATTACTAATTTCACAAAAGGACCTTTAATTTTCATAATATATACAAAATTTTCAATGTTGATTTTTAAAAATAATAATAGGGCATTACTAGACATGCATAAGAATCAATCAAAATATTAAAAACTAATGTAATCAGATGAACACAAAACACTTGTTACATTCTTGTCACCTCTTTAGGAAAACAAAGTTCTTAAGAGAACCATTTCAAGAATAGATAGAAAATTGCATAACCAATTGGAATCACTAGCCCAAAACAAATCTACCGTCTTGCCAACCCACCTCAAACACATGGTAGCCAGTCACCTTAAAAGGAGAAAATGAAAAAAAAAGAAAAACCTAGTGGCAACCCACAAAGATTAAAAAGAACATAGGGAGGCTAATGCCCCTAATCCTCCAAACCCTAAAGCAAAAATTGGACACCATTTGATGTCACAAAAAAATAAACCTAAAAAATATGACCTTCAGAAGACTTTACAAAGTAAAATGGGTAACAAAATTACCCCCATTATGATAGTAAAATGGCAAAATGCCCTTGGCTAGTTTTTTAATACAAGTAGGAACGAGTTTTATAAAGCAAAATTTATCTCCCAAGAGATGGTAAGGAGTTTCATTTTGTCACTTCATCCAAAATTTTGTGACTTCATGGGGTAGTTTTTGGCAAGCCTTCATTAGGTGGGCATTACATCAGGTAACTCCCCACACCTCATGAGTTACACTACACATTCACAACTACAACTTTTGTTTTTTTTAATGTAGGGTAAAGCCCTCGGGTGAGGGCATTCTCAAAATAAGTGATAATCAAGTTCGGCCTCACTTTTTGGTATTAACACACCCAACCCAACCCATGGGCTTTGCCTATTGTAAAGCACTAGGCAAAATTTATCATGAACCAAATCTATGTAGATTGTAAGGCTATATGGATGGGAGGGTTCTTAGGCCGACTCCTCAGTAATGAGAGTGTTCTTACACCTACAAGTAGGCATAATTTCCCTCCCATCCTTGAAGAGCATGGATATTATCCCTCCCACTTTCTCTCTCGGAGGGAAATTGATGGATATAAGGTGCCTTGCACATGCACTACAAATTTTCTCCTAGTGCTTTAGGTAGGTGGCAAAGGAGTGTCTATGAAGATACCCGACGAATATGTATACCCGACGATTATATCCGGGAAAACAACATGCTCGGATTGGATCCCTTGATTAACCGCGAGCTCCTAACCCTAAAACCCAGGAACAGTGCAATTCTGAAACCCTTGGTTTGCGTGGGAAGACGGAAGAGGAGGAGAGTGGCGATGGCAGGCGTGGGCAGAAGCGTTTCTGGCTCTTTCGTTTCGGCGACAAGGTCTGTGCTTAGGGTTTTTATGAACAGCAGTGATGTTGCAGGAGCGGGATCGAAGCGGGGCGTGGGAAGGCGGGTTGTGGCACCCCTAAAGCCGGCTGTCAGATCTGTTCCCTTTTCTCACTCATCTTCTTCCACTACTTGTGGTGCCGAAAGCAGCAGGCGCTCAGCTTCGCACTTCTTAAGGTATGTTCGTTTTTATCCTCAATGCGAGCAACAGGGAGGAGAAGACGAGATTCGTTTGAGCGCAGTGAGCAGATAAAAAGTTGGCCACCACCGACAAGAAAGAGTAGATCTAGAGACAGAGACAGAGATCAAGACAGGAAATCTTTCCAGTATTTCTTGAAAACTTGATTTGCGACAACTTAGCCACTTCAATGTTGTGCAGAGCCTCAATGACATTGTGGGACTGTAATAAGTTCAGGGTTTAGGGTTTTGTATTTAGGGTTCATATAAGATGAATAAAAAGATGTGTAAATTGCAATGATGGTGTTGTGATTGGGAAACAGATTAGGAGGTGAGATGGCATGTGCACAGTCACTTTTGCCATTGCACAGTGCTATCGCAACATCACGAATGGTGGCCCAGCTGAGTACAACAGCAGAGATGATGCTCCAGGGTACGCTCACCCATATATCTCCTGATCAGTAGAGTACATCAATTCCTCCCATCATTCTTTCTCTCCCTGCTCTTGTTGTCACATTCTCTTTTTGTTGTTTGTTTGACAGCATTTGACACACTCCTCACTACAGTATATTCCTTTAGTTTTCATCCTCTTTCTCTGGTCATTGTAGATATGGTACTGTCATGGAACTTTTCTTGATGTGTGATGATTTTGTTCAGATGGTGGTTAGAAGTATCCCCTGTCACTTGCTTTCTTGTGATGAAGTGAACTTTTGAGTCACATGTTTTAGCTGCATGCTCTCCAGCTCCTGTCTCTTGTTCTCTCTGGTTTGGGATACTTGCTGTGTTTCATGGTATTAATGTATCCAGCATGCACTAGGGTTGTAGATTGCAGCACATAATAGCAATCTTGGTCACACTTTTTATGTGATGAATGAGCATCCAGGACGCTAGATGCAGTAGTCTATGAGCCTCTCTTTGACAAGATCATGACTTACTAGCACATAGCAGGGAAGTTGATTCATTGTTGGATGTGAACTCTTATTGGCTGTCTCAACTTTTTTGTTGTTCGATCAGGTTAGAAGGATGGATCTGTTCACCAGTCTGACATGATGACCCTCAGGCATTGTGGCGACTGTAAAGCATGCCGAGTAGTCCCACCTGTACTTTTTGGTGCAAACTTTATGTGGTTAGGAAAGAAATGTAGATGAACTTATCTTTTTGTAGATGGTTCCTATACTTGCAAAAGGTGTGTTACTAACATCTGAAAACCCAGACTTTCTTGCTGTTGTGAGTTTTTTTTCTCCCAAGGAAACTTTTTTCTGTGCTTTTGGTTTCTCAGGTTGAATCTCCCTCAAATTAGCATTGGGGGTTGTGCAAGTCTCCAGCCAATAGCAAATTCAGCATGTTCTGGAATTGCAATTTGGTCCTCAAGATGAATGGCTCCCTCTCCTCACTTGACAATGGGAATAAGTAGGTTATCTACGAACTACTAAATAGATCCTGGAGATATATACTAGGGATGAGATTGTATAACTCCACAATCTCTGGATGCAGATGTGTGAATGAACAAGAGAAATATGTTCTGAGCAAGAGTAACCTTTTGTCCCTGGACCCTGGTTTGAGGTCTCTTGAAAGCTAGCCAATGTCATAACTTAGGTCTACCTCTTAATTCTGGAAATGCAACAGAAACTCAGGACAGATTTGTATAGAATTGTTTCCACAAAATTTCGAGCAGGTTATCATACAATTATCTGCCCCCCAATCTGAAGCTGATGAAGTTAATGGGTAGCCATTGCAGTTAGTCAACACAATTCATGATGAAAGTGACGGTCTGATAGCTTTTGAGTGACATTCTCAAGGTTATGAGTTATGACCATGCTCATTATTGTCTTGTTTGTTTTGGTTTGGCAGAACTGACATAATGGTTATCCTCACAGTGTTTTTGTGGAGTTTTCTCTGCAATCTCATGTATATATATATGTGGACCCAGGTTCAGGCTAGTGGCTGAAAATGGTGTCATGGAAGTTGAGGTCAAGGCTGGAAGTCATTCAGCTATTTCATCTGTTGCAACATGTCAAATCAGCTGATGTCATGCATTAAACTACAGTTTACAGTGTTAATACAGGTTTATGATGGCAGTTGAGTAGAGATGGCCTAACATGTGCACTGAAAGGTTGATTGGAGTAATGGGTGAGGCAGAAGTAGGTCACAATCACATAGGATTAGTGGGAAGCTTATGGGCAGAGTGTGGGCTGGTGGGCATGCATGAATCAGATGATGACGACGGCACATAGCGCATGTGTGGGCATCCAGGTAAAAGTCGCACATGGGTATGGCTGCCCACCATACCTGTCATATCAGATACATCAACATAAGTAGACCATGCTTATTTTACCTCACATGATGATTACATGTGTGTACCAAGTCATGGCTGGTAATGCCAATTCTTTTGTGCAATGTTTGCTTAGATGATTATGATGGCACGTGATGGATGCATGGATCGTGTGTTGTCCTTGGGCACACCATTGATGCGGGCGGCTTCATTTAACCTGTGAGAGTTGATGCTATGTAGTTTTCCCTTATTATTGTGGCTTTGTTAGATTGGCCCAGTTTTCTTATTAAGCACCGTATCATTTCCTCCCTTTTCTTCTAACTGAGGAGCATGACTTGGTTCCTGTATTGTTTCACAGAGAATGGTACTTCAAATTAGCATCAAAGTCATGCTGTTAGTCCAGATTGTCATGTTATGTGCTTGGAAACTTTGGTATTACATGCTCTCTTTCTCACAGTTAGTAGTTGCCTTTTTGAGGTACATTTCAACAAGATGTAGGTTTGTCGTGAAGAAGTGAAGTGGGTGTTATTGCTTGTGTCAGGAGGAATGTGGATTATTGACGATAGTTAAGGTGTGGTACAACAACTTGAGACCCCTGGAGACAGCCATGAAGATGGAGTGAGGCAGACTGTCCATCCATTCCATATAAAGTTTGTATTCATTGAAACGTTTAGTTCTTGCCAAATATTGAGGAGTTGATAGATCCATGTTTGCCATAATATATTCTACTACTCATGGAATTTCTTGAAAACTTATGCAAGTGCTTGTAATTTCTAAATTGACTCAGACAAACATGTTTTTGGGGCTGCTTGACATCTTTTAGGGTTTAACGGATCTAGATATGTTTGAAAGGTGTTTCAAATGATATGTTCATTCTGTAAGAAACCTTAGTTCCATATTCCCAATGTCTTATGTAGGTTTTTGCATGGCTATCTCAGATGTTTGCTTGTTTAGGGACAAACTAAAATGAAATGAAGGTGACAGCACAATCAAGTAGACTAATCTAAGTACTGTTTTGGGTTGAATGAAAAGTATGATGTAAAATGTATCATAAAATTGTTAAATATATGTAATTTGATTGGGTTTTAGAACATTGAAGTGGATGCAAACAAGAAAATACAAGGCAATACTACCCACTTAGGTGATTCTTTAGAAAGCAGTGAGGTTGCATGCCAAGATAATGTGGTATATTGGGATTGGTGATAAAACCTATGATTTGGATTAGAAATTCATGTCTATAATTGCAAAAAATACTCATGATAAAAAATTCATACTATACTATTATGTAAAGGTGAGCATAATTATTATTTCTTTTCACTTTAAAATGAAGAAACAACAACAGCACTAGTGATTGGTATCACAATAAATTAGGCACATAAATTATTTTGTAAAGGTTGGGTGCAAATAAATTGAAAGTAGCAATAAACCCATCATAACGTTATTATATGCATTGAATGTTTTTATTCAAGAATGACTAGTGTGAACCCGGTGCATAATGCACCTGGTCGATCCCCCCACCCAGTCCTTCGCATTTTTCACTTTGGTTCACTTCCACCTATTAAGACCCCTAGAACCTCACCCCTACCCCCTCCCCCCATCCACGAAAAAAATAAAAATCATGACCCTCTTAAACCCTTAGCTCAAAGAAAGTGCATCCAAATCTCCTCACTCACCCTCCAAATCCCAAAAATATTTCCCCCATCGATGACGGCAGTTGCTGTGCGGAAACGGACATAAAAATAAAAGTAAGAAGTAAGGACCTCCGGCAGTTGCTGCGCGGAAATGGACGTAAAAGTAAGAACTCGAAGTCCTGAATAGTTTTTGGGCCCTCGAGTTCGGGGGGACAGTTTTATTAAAAGTGATATGGGTTTCAAGACCTTGACAAACAGACACACTGACAGACAGACTTAATTAATATATACTAATGGGTACCCGTTAATTGCTTCAACCAATTAATAACGCACGCACGCTCTTAGGACCTGGGTTTCAAAACCTCAACGCGAGATTTCAGGACCTGGATTTCAAGACCTGGGTTTCAGGCCCTCAACGCGAGGTTTCAGACCTAACTCTCAAGACCTGGGTTTCAAGCCCTCAATGCGAGGTTTCAGGACCTGGATCTTAGGACCTGGGTTTCAGGCCCTCGGTATTTGGCTCTCAGGACCAGGGTTTCAGGACCTCGAAAGCTCTTCATCCTACGGTCGTCTTATCTTTTTCCCGTCACTTTTCTCTGCGTCCAGTGGTCCCTTACTCCCTCCCTTGCTCCCTCGAGAGAAAAACCCTAACCTTAAAATTCAAAACCGGTTTTGCCGGGTATTTGAAAATTAGCAAAATAAAAAAGAGCCCCCAGTTTGGGTGGGTGGAAAAACTTCAAAGAACCGCCGGGTTCCAGACAGTTCGAGGTGGATATCTGATTTTTTTTCAAAACCCGTTTGAGAACCACAGAGATATCAACCTTGATACCCACCGTCACAGACAGACTGACCGCTCACTGACTGACTGACCAGCGAGCGTTGGTCGAAATTATATAGAGGCCGTCTGTCTGGGCCGGTTCTCCCATACAAAATCTGTCTGTCCGTCCGTCCGACTGTCCGGGCCGGTTCTGCCGGTGGATTAAAACGCAGAACCGTCGTGTCAGACAGACGGACGCACGGACGGATGGACTAAGTGAATTTATATATAAGATATGATTGAAACAAGATAATGTTTTACTATTGTGCATTGAGTTTCAATTTTCAACCTATTTCAATAAGTATTCTACATGTTTAGAATGCAAATAATTTTGAAGTTTATTTTTTTTGTGTGAAATGAGTTTAAACAAGTACAAAATAAAATAGATTTTTGATGCCCTACCTTAAGAACTTCAACAATCTTTATATCCTGAAATAATAGATAGATATTAAATTGAATATGTTTTTGTTGATTTAGGTTCCAAGCATTATATAATAAGCTAGAGGTGCCCTTTAGGTGATTACTTATTTATTGTTTATTTGGAAAAGTTTTGAAAAAAAATGCAACAATATTTAAAAATTCAGTATACTATTAGGTTAAGGTTTATGTTAAATATTGCTAAAAATTTGTCATTTTCAGATCTTTTCAAAAAAAAAATTTAAAACATTCCTTACAATGATTTTCAAAGTGTTTTTAATTATTATTCATTTAATTTATTTCAAAATTTCAAGATATGTATATGAATATATTAAAGATAAATTTGCTTTAAAAAATCCATTTGTAATTTTTTTCTAAAATGTTAGATGCAAAAAATTTAGAAGTGATTACAACTATTTTGGTACATATATAAAGTTAGCAAAATTGCACCTACTACCCACAAACACAAATTTACCATTTTCTTTTCAACATTATTTAGATTTTATAAAAAAAAATTTGCAAATAATTTTTCATAAGCTTATTGTATGACCTGTTAAAGGAAAAACTACTATCACCCATTTTGATGCCACCTTTCTGTTTTTATATGCATTCCGATACATGATAAAAGTGGAGACATTCATTTTTGGTCTACTTCACCATGTACTTCCATTTTGGTCAAATTGTTTTTGAATTGTTTTCAGATACTTCATACTCAAATTAAGTTTCCCACTATGTACTTATTACATAGCATAGTTTATGCTAGTTTATTTGACTGAAATGATTAAAATTATTAGTTGATGTAGCAATACAATTTTAATTATAAGGATTCAATAGTAAAATATTGTAATATAAAAAAATGAGATAAGAATAATGATCACAATCATAATGATATTTATTAAAATTTCAATTTTGAGAAAATTTGACTTTGAACAAATCCAAAACATGTGCATGCATGATTCATAATTCCAATTCACCCCAAAAATGTTGTATTTAAATCTTTTTTTGTGTTGATTGCCAAAAAATCATTAAACCTATGACATATTGTCAAAATGAACATATTAATCAATCATTTGAAACAAATGCATTTGAATCTACATTCATTTAAGTTGCAATAGCACTAACAAAAAAAAACCATGGTTTATAATAGTGAATATATTAAAAACTTGCAAAACACTAGTATAGTTTTTGGCACTAAAATGTGAAAAACCAAACATTGGTTACATCTATTGTGATTCTTGTTAGTACAAGAATGCGTCCAAGATAAAATATGATTCTTGACTCTATGTAATAATATTTTAAAATTTATATTCAATAAGTTAGATAGGTTGAAATCTACAAGTTTTATGCAATGGACCCATTGTATAAAGTTTTACAAGTAACTACTTGAGTATGTTAAAAAAATGTTTAAGATATATCAATATTTTAAAAAATAAAACCATTAAATATACTATATAATGTTTTTGAAAATCTGTAATTTATAAACGTAAAATATTTCAACCTATCTAACTTGAATTTTTTCATTGTAAAATGCATGTTGTCGACTGTATATACATATATGGAGGTGTTCTTGCAACTATATTTATAATTATAATATGATTGCAAATTTGAAATGTGGCAATTAATTATTCGTTCACTAGAGGAGACATGGCAACACCTAGGTTATAAAACATTTTTTTCCCCCACCCTCCATTACCTACCACCAATTCATTATTGCTACACATGGTGGATTTTTCAATTCATCATCGATAAATTCTCTTAAAAAGATGGATTAATAAATTGAATCTATCAATCATATGTTTTCCCTTTTGAAAGAAAAGAAGGTAAATATTATTTAGATCCTATATGATAGGCGGCTTTTCAATCATAGCTCACTGCATTGTGTTGATTTTTATTCTTAATCAATTGGAAAGGACAAGAGATGGATTGAGAAGTAGTTAGGGTTCATAATTACAAAAGATAAATTCTACCTAATGTGCAACATGAGGTCAAAGTTGAAAAAAACTATTTATTTATAAAAGTAGTGAAGGATTGTTTATTGATTCTACTACTAATGTTATGTAACTTGGGTGCCAAAGAAATAACACGAGTCATACCAGCTTATTTAGGGGACTGTTTTTGGAGAAATATTTTCAAAAGAGTCTTAATAAAATCTTTTAAAATCTTGAAAAAATGAAATATTATCATGTCAATATTTATGTAAGAGATTTCAAAAAATGTCATTTCAAAAAAAATTGAAACCCATTTACAAGTTCTTTTTGTGGTTGAAAACAACCATTACAATGTTTAATCAATATTTTTGAGAACTTTTTATTCATTGGATATTTTTCAAATTAATTTACATCATACATGTTCCAATGATATATTAAAAAATTTACAATATTAAAAATATATATACTTTTAACAGCAAACTAAATCATCACTTTTAAATGTGAAAAACTAAGTAAACATTACACTTGTAGTGTGACTGCACCCACTTATGAAGTTCCCAGTGATTACTGGTGGCAAACATTTGGTATCGAAACACCAAAGGTTCAAGTTCTTGTAATTGATGAAGGTTTTAAGTTACTCAAATGCATTTGCTTGTGAATGCAAGTGGTCAACATTTGATTATATTCACTGTAAAGGATAAATCAATGCTAGGGCAAACTTAGTGATGGATCACGTTAATGCTGGACAGTCGGTTTGGCAAGTGTTGCAAGACTTTCTATGACTTAATTTTCTGCTTGTTTTAACCAGATTGAAGACTACAATGGGATTTTTATACTAAGAGAAAATTTGAATCTAGAGTGATAGTGCAACCATGCCACATTAGTTGTGTGCTGAAGGCTCCAGGGATGTGAGATTAAATAAGCAGCTCCAGGGCTATTAGTCAGGGGCAGCAAGGGAATTTCCTGTTCCATCTGCAATGAATTCCAAATAGCAAACAGCTTGCCAAGTAGATCATTGCCTCCCTAATCATGGTTGGGTCCTCACAAAGTGCTTCATACTTGAAAGTGTGACCACACAGTTGTTCATATCACCCTGAAGATCACCCTAAGAACTTCTAAGCAATTTTATTTTATTTTTGGGTGAAAATAGCCAAGAGGTAAGACTGATTCATTTTTTTGGTGATTTTTTTTCTGCAAAAGGAGTCGCCAAATTTCCCCCTCATTTTTTTTGTGTTGGGGACCGCAGGTCTTTCTACTGTTTACTGTTTTAATGGTTCTGTAAAAAAGTGTCATTGATTAAGTTGAAATTCATCTGGGAATACTTGCCACTAAATTGCTACACTGCTTCTAAGTCATGATACTGGAACACCCCTTTTTTTTTTTTCCAAAGGAAATTTGAAAGTTCGAACAGGTGACTATGATCAAGGTAGTTTTATTACATTTTTGTGACATTACAAGTGCAAAAGCCTTTGGCTATGCATAAGCTGAATAAGTTGGGATTTGATTACAAGCAACAAATACATTAAAAGTTGGTGAAATTTTCAACTTTGTTTTAGGAATAGTTGTCAAAATCCAGCTAACGAAAAGTGAAAGCGTGGTAACATTGCCCATACATGTGACAACATTTGTCATTTCATAACTTATTTTTCAAAAGGCAATTTTGCAAGGGGATCATTTCTTTCACTTTTTGGCTAAAATTTACCAGTTAAAAAAGGGCTGATTTGGAATAAAATTTGGCAATTTTCAACACATCTTGATAAGGCTACCTACACCTGGTAAAAAAAAATCACTAAAGTAATTTTAAACTTGGAGTACAAATTCGGTCATTTTCAACAACACATGCTTAGTAACCTAGACCCTACACCCAGTTGTGGAACAATTAATTAACGCTTGCATTTTGACCTACCTCCACTGGAGAAAAAAACAAACCCCTGGAACCGGTAGGTCACGTCCAAGAGACCTGTACCATGCAGAATTTAACGGTTGGTTAGTTGACCAGATTCAGCCCAGCGTTTGTTTTGCCCGAACCCATCTGATTCTAGCTGACTTTTGGTGGGGGTGGTTGTTGACCGAAGAATACAATGCTGAGCGGAGAAGCAGCAAATTCTGAGATCAAAGTTTACGCATCATTTCTGATCAATTCTTCACCAAGGAAGAATTTCCCAAAATGGATCAGCAGCAGCTGCTCATTTTCCCACAAATGGATCAGCAACTCCAGCTGCTCAGTTTTTTACAAATGGATCAGCAACTCCGGCTGCTCACTACTTTTTCCAAAAGTGGATCAGCAGTTGCAAGCTCAGTTAATGAAGCACTAGCCACCAGCTTGTGGTTGTAGATAGATAGATAGATAGATAGATGATAGATGGATGGATGGATGGATGGTTCGTAGATATAAATAGGTTATATTGCTCTTCATGTCACCTTGTGTGATCTGATCCTCTAAGTCGACGTTGTTGCCCAGCTAATCGCAATTGAACCACATAATTGTATGAGTATCTGATCAAGCGGCACTGCAGTATATATAAACCTACTGGCTTCGAATTGGCACATTGATCAGAAAGAAGGATAATACATAGTCTGCAGCAGGTACGTACATGCATCAGTCACTGGCTGAGATTCAGCATGCATATAATTCATGCATGTATTCCTGATTTTTCTTACTAGCTGGATTTCTCCACCTGCACAGGTCTCATTTAAAGTAGTTCGTATTGATCGGAAGCTTGCGAGTTCTGCTTGGAAGTCCATTCTCGACGCCAGCTACAAGAGAGCTGGGTAATCTACTAGTACGTGTTCGTACGTCTATACTGTGGTAAGAATGGTGAGTGTGGACCCGAGTAGCAACGGGGTTGTGACTTTAAGCGAGACACTGGCGGTGCAGGGCGGCGGTGCAGGAGCGCCGGCGCCATTACAGCAGGACAGTGGAGCTCACCGAAATGCAGGCCACAAAACTCTCCTGCGGAGCGACGCGCTTTACCAGGTACCCAATGTTTATACATATGCTACACCTTCTATAATATTGCAAAGAAGTTCTACATGAATATTCTTTTCTAGAGTGTGTTCCCGACTGGTCACTGGAGTTATTATATCAATCAGCGGAATATCGACAGTGAATTAACGATGTGACGGCCAGTATTCATGCGAGCTTGGCTGGAATCACCCACCCCCTCTCGAGTGGGGTTTTGATCTCTTTTGCAGTACATGTTGGAGACAAGTGTGTATCCTCGTGAACCGGAGGTGCTGAAAGAGCTCAGGGAATGCACCAGCCGACACTCGTGGTACGTAGGATAGAGAAGGATTAAAAAATTCCCCGGTTTGAAAGCACAGATAGTTATTATATTATATATGTATCCTAGTACCTACCTTGGCAGCTCCGACAATAATTAAATTCTTTGTAGACATGTTGAAATTTTGAAAAGAATTTTTGTTTTCAAAGAACAAAAATGAATTTTATGAAGCAAAATAGAGAATCTACAGGATTATGAAAATAAAATTGGAAATGGATTAATCTTCAAAGTTTTAGTTAATTAATTGACACACATATGTTGAAGCTGCCCTTCTACTACGGTATTCATCAATATAGCTGGATGAAATTTGTCGCAGATCGTGGGCAAAAAAACACACACACGCACGCGCGCACACGCCGCGCGTGATGTCCACCAATAATATACTTGATCTTGAATGTTATGGCAGGAATAAGATGGCGACGTCGCCGGATGAGGGCCAATTTTTGATGATGCTTCTGAAGCTCATGAACGCCAAGAACACGCTGGAAGTGGGTGTGTACACTGGCTATTCCCTTCTTTGCACCGCCCTGTCGCTTCCCTCCGACGGCAAGGTGCGTAATATAATCGAACATTGCTCTACTATTATAAATCAACAAGAAATGTTTTTAGGATTCCCTGTGGGAGAATCAAGAGAAAAAACTAGAATTTGCCCTATGCAAGTTACATGTATTGGTCCCACGATTCCCTTCAAGAGCTTTTCCCTATGTTTTTCTTAATTCAACTTTAATTCGTCAGAGGTTCCCCACTCTTTTCCCTAAAGGGAATGTCGAATAAGTTTCTTGTGTATATTATAGAATATATTTCAAAGGGTTTGTAACTTTGACAATGATGTGGATCTCGTCAGTCGTGAGTGTTATCAGGAGAACTCATTCATGGGTGGTCGGCGACTCATGACTCATGATCAGGACGTGTGCAGGTGATAGCACTCGACATTGACAAGGAGGCATACGAGATTGGAGCACCGTTCATCGTGAAAGCAGGCGTGACCCACAAGGTCGACTTTCGAGACGGCCCTGCAATGGACGGGATAGACATGCTATTGAAAGATGTACGCTGGTCCTTTTCATTCGTGTCTTTGCATTTATAATTGGCTCTGCCGCCTGCGCTTCTTCAGAGTAGAGAGAGATTCTCATCAACGCACGGTCCAAAAACGGGCCAAAGTTTGGTATCCCTACATTCTAGCAGGGTCATGTGGAGTCCCCTATAGAAATATCTCCTGCATAAGTGAAAGATTCACTTGGGCTTCACCATGCTAACCGCGTGTGTTTCCAATTTAGTATTTTGAATACCCTAGATTACTGTGTACAGTTTCGACACTGATTATCTTAATTTCAGGAACGTTGAAATTTTACAACAACAACAAAAAAAATACATGAAGGAAATTATTGAATCTTCAAGTTTGTTGAAATGAAAATTTCAAAAACTTGATTAATTAATTATATGACGGACATGTGTGTAAGGTTCCAAGGTATTATGGGACTTATCATCCCATGGATGTCGTTTAAAGGGCAGAGTCATTATGGAAATTGCAGAGACTTGCTTGTATTCAATACTGGATCATCTATCTGATCTTGTGCTGCAGGAATCAAATCATGGGTTCTTCGATTTCATCTTCGTTGATGCAGATAAGAACAACTACCTGAACTACCACAAGAGGCTGATCAAGCTGGTAAAAGTTGGGGGACTGATTGCGTACGACAACACTCTGTGGAACGGTGCGCTTGTTGCCAGCCCCAATGATGAGCTTCCCAAGTATATTCGCTACTATATGGACTACATTCTGGACTTGAACCAAACCTTGGCTCAGGACTCCCGCATTCAAATCAGTCAGGTTCCTATTAGCGATGGCATCACTCTTTGTCGCAGACTAATCTAATAATTATAAGCACATACCATCAATAATTAAGCTTCTTAGGTGCAGCTGCCTCATGTCGCCATGGCCTTTGAGCACTGCACCTGAAAACCCAACATCCAATGATCTCTATGAAGCTTGCACTGTCTTCTATATATCATCAGCTCTTACTTGGCTTCTACACAATCAAAAGAAAGCTTAAATTAGTATTTCAAACAGGATCAAGAACTGAAGAATCAAATGAAGTCCCAGGAGCTGGAAGTTATAGGAATTTAGAGGTGCATGTTAGATGCAGATGATCAGGCTCAAAACAAAAATAAGAGCAGACCAAGGCGGTCGATCGAACAATTTCTGCTTTGGGATCATTGAGATCATTGTTGCTGAACTTTGGTGAGCAAACTTGATGGATTTCTACTTGAAGACTTGTATTCCTTGAAAAAACACTTGTTATGTAGTTGTTACCACACATATTGTTTTGTCATAAAAGTGCACCCTTTGAATCTTGATCAATGGTTTTTTAATAGAATTAAGTCCAATTTTCCTTTCTTTGACTTTCTTTTGATTTTGGCAAGATGGTTCAGGTATTAGAATTCTAGTCCTTGACTATGTGAATACAAGATGCGTTGAAAGAGTCAAAGTACCTAAATGAATACATGACTTAGCAATAAAAGAAAACTGGTGTTTAGAACTCCATTTAAGAACTCTAGAAATTCTGAAAACTAGAAAAATTCAAACACAGTATGTAACTTTATTAAAGGTTAATAATTTTACAAATAGATTCTTCCTTGCTATGATCTAACCATTCAATGTAAAACTTTGTATAATTTGGATCAAAGACCTAATCTTTTAACCTAATGTTTCTAAACACAATAAGATCAGTCTTGCAAAAGCCAATGGATTCAAATGCATGTGCATTCAAATACAAGAGGTGACAGTAGTAAAATCCAAGTTCCAACACAGCTGGTTGGTTTGACCTTCATAATCATCACTACAAACAGCTAATGGTTTTAGAAAGGGCTTCAAGCATGTAGATTCAATCTGTTGCTTGTCACCAGAAACAATGGCTGCACTGAGACAGAAAATCTGACAATGCCAATTGAAGCCAAAGACAAGCCAATGGATCAACAGCAAATATACCCAACAGACACTGCCTGCAGCTGATGGATGCTCTTTTATTGGGAGGGAAAATGGGCATTTGCAGTTTCATGGGGATCATTCTGGACCACCCCCTGGTACAAGCTGCAGCAAACAGAAATAGTCGCTACCTCCCATGGTACCTTGCGAACCCCCAATTATCTACACCATGAAAACCTAAACGTCTCAGCCATATCATTCTGATACATATATAATTCCTCTATTGCAAGCATGCTTTCGAGAGGCAATTGTTTCAACATGCTCGATAATCACCCCAGTTTTTAAGTATATTAGAAACCTTTATACACTTTGGCAAATTGCAAAGTGCCATCATGAAGTAGAAGACACGGACGTGGAAACAACACTGCCCCGCCCCCTTCACTCATCCTAAAGGACTGAGATTGCACTGATGTAATGTGTTTTTCTTGAGTAACAACCTTCTCAGACATCTCGCCATACCTACGACTTAATTCTACGAAAGATTCTTGGAGATTTTTGTGATCATCTTCACTTTCCTTCAACCTATCCCAAGTGAACCTCTCATCTTTTTGGTACACACCCACTA
>Ga0209208_10002535_pt1 | contig 26225 bp, 18 predicted proteins | sample S1TSphfallax_3_FD_187694 | JGI IMG/M metagenome (GOLD analysis project Ga0209208, IMG submission 187694) | Host-associated microbial communities from peat moss isolated from Minnesota, USA - S1T2_Fd - Sphagnum fallax MG (SPAdes) (version 2) | ecosystem: Host-associated > Plants > Peat moss >...
TCTTCTTGGACCCAAAACATGGGCCCATTGGGTTTACAATACTTCATCTTCCACCATCAAAATCATATGGGGTTGAGGGCCCAAGAGATCTCTGCAAGAGTAAGTGAGCTTGGGCCAAGACAATTTTTGAGCTCAGGTCAGCTGCATGGTAAATGGGTTTAGGGTTTAGGGTTTAGGGTTTAAACCCTAAACCCTAAACCCATTTACCATGCAGCTGACCTGAGCTCAAAATCGTCCTAAACCCTAAACCTGGGCCACACATTGTTGAACTTAAGTCATCCTGGCCATGGTAAGTGGGCCAGAATCAAAATCTCCAGTTACTTGGAAATATGAATCTCTATGAACTTTGAACTGGGACTGGAGTAAACCCTAAACCTGAAACCATTCTCAGGGCAGTTGTGGACACAATAATGACTTTTTTTTACAATATTTTTCGTTTTTTCAACCAAAAAATTGGGAATTTTTGGGAATTTTTCTAGTATAAATTCAAATTTTTTTTATATTTTTTGAAATTTTGAAATTTTTTTTCTTTTAGAAAAATTTCATATCCTGGTGATCATTTTTAAAAACCCATAAATAAACAAAATGAAATATAAAATAAATGACCCCAAGTTCCCATATCATGAGAAAAATTTTGAAATCACCATATTTGGACAATAGGTTCCAACATATCCCCCAAAACAGATCACAATATTCAAAACAAAAACCTTGGAATGTACCATCCATAGACCAAATCAAGGTTCTCAGAGTCCAAATTTAACACTTTCCTGGTTAAATGTAACCTCTAAAAGTGTGTTCACACTTGATGATAAGTCAATGTTCAATAAAGATCTAGGTGGCATCCTATGTGGCATCTAGAGGTCAAATAGGTGATAACTTAATGTTAAGTGAATGTTAGCTTAACATAAAAATTTCTTCATCATAAGTAGGTTTAAGTCCAAAATGACTAGCATGATATTAGTGAACTCAACACTAGAGTCCCTAACACCAAGTGTGAAGGCACCTTAAGAGGCATTACTCAAGAAAGTCACTCACCATCCTATTATGTGGATGACAAGGTCAAAAAGTTCCTCAAACAAATCCAATCACCCCAAAATCAGCTACACTATGAAGTGGATGACATCATCCCTCGTGTGAGCAGGGATGATGTCATCCACCCCTATATCCACTGAGGTCTAGACCTAACCTATAGGGGTATAGGGTAGTATGGACTACCTGAAAATTTTCAAAAAGATTCTTTGAACCCTTTTTTTTTGGGTGGTCTCTTTTTTTTTTTCAGAGAGCCCAAATAAAAATTGGATTTTAAGACCTGCTTGTAAATTACTAATAATAATGTGTGCGTATGTTATTTTGTGGCAAGTTTCAAATGAATGAGTCATCGGCATCATCTTGAATTTAGTGTGCATGCAAATGCAATAAGGAATTGTTTTGAAAATGCAACCCAACCTTCAAAGGATCAAGTCCAAATTGATCATGAAGTTGTACATGAATTCATAATTATCCCATATGGAAAGTATTATCCAAGACATTCGTGGATTTAAATACCAATAGATGATAGGTTCTTTTAGGCTTATGTTGGGAGGTGCTACTCATACATGCCATCATGTCTAGCTTAATCTTGCGGTTTAGGGTTTAGGTTAGACAAAGATTAATTACATTTTTGGAAATGAAATTTTTAGTTTTATGAGTGAAATTTGGCATGAGATCATGTCTTACTTGTTTAGAGGAAATCGGCTTTATGCATGAACTTATAATGTTTCTATGTGAAAAAAGCTATGCCTTCAAAATTTTATTTTGTGAATATAAGAACAATAATGCTTGAATTTATGTTTTATTGGATTGGAAAAAGGCTATGTGATAATCGTATGTGTCAATAATCATTGAAAAGAATGACATTTAGGATACGTAATTTCTCTACCTGCTATGTGTGTGTAAAACCTAATCACAAGCAAAAAGAAAGAAAAAAGGCCGTCGTCATTTGCCTATTTAGCACACCCCAACTCACAAAGAAATTGTAACATGTTTGAGTAAAACTCCAATTCTTGGATGTAAAGCCAAAAGTCAATTATTAATGTTCTTCCTAATAATATTATTATTTGTGGGCAATGATCTTTGTCATGGAAAACAATATTCACACTTTTTTTTGGGGTAGTTTTTAACAAACTCCATTTTAGCTTTTGGGTATCATAGTTTCAAGGACTATTTTGTTCTGCATTATTTCAAAAAAGGGAATGTTTTACGTCATTTTTGACCAATTTTATTTTCATGAGAAAGTAGCTTGGTGTCATCATAAAACATATAGCATGGTTGGGCAATCACATTTATACTTCTTATATAATATGCATGCATTCTTCAGCTTCTTTGTTAACTTACAAGAAATCTTCCTCCTTACTTACAAAGGAGGGTTTTCATTTAAGGATTTTGTGATGTAGTCAAAGTGGACAATAGTTTTACAAAAGAATTTAGCCAAATGTGCCTACATACTAGAGATATGAAAGTCAAGGCAACAACAACAAAAGGGAGTAGTAGTTATGGTGACCTCAGCTCCCACGAAGGCTGACGAGATCCTCCCTTGAAAGCTAGTCCTCCTTTTGTTGCAAGCCTCTAAACGTGGGAATTTCTTCTCCTGTAGCACCCCAGTTGCCACCATCGTTTGTCGGCTCTGCTTGTCTTGTAATGCCCACTTTACACTAGGACTCAGGGACACAAAAAAGCTTGGCGCTTGGGGCCAGCTTTGAGCATTTTTGGCTTGTTGTTACTAATAAATGCTAGAACATTGATGTCCATTGACCCCAAGAGTTGCTGCAAAATTGGCCTCCCAAATTCGATGGTATCCTTTTTCCAGGCCATCAAGTTCAGCATTTGTTCGTAACTTGGGGCAGATTGAAAAGATTTTTTCTCATTCAGCCTTCACTCCTAGTGTAATGCAGGCCTAAAGGGAGAGAGAGAGAGCGAGAGAGATTACCGAACAAACTATTCTAGTTTTTCTTTTCTTTTTGAAGCACAATTGCAGATCCTATAAACACCATTAGGCTCAAAGATCCTACATTGAGTTTCACTCTTTCAACTCTCCCCTACAGGGAATGATGCCAAAAAAAGTTTTCTTGTGAATATTTAAGAACTGTTGTTGCCACTCTCTACAAGGACTTAGGCAGATCAGCCATGATCGCGCAAATAATAATAATATCGTCAGCTGCTTTGTTACAAGCTGCCGGGATGGATCAGCAATTGAACTTGCGGAAGAAGTTGGGATAGTTAATTTAGTTTGGACTTAAGCGTGCCTTTGGAAAGCTAAAATCGTTGAAATCGCAACCATCATCAGGTCAGCACGTCGATCGATGGTGGTCGAGTTATAAGCAACAAGCGCGGTGCAGAAGATTACATGTATAATTTGGGTTGTCGACAAATTGGTATCGTGCACAAGGATGACCCCAGTTTAATGATTCTCACGAAAGTTACGAAAGAATTAGAAGCTCAGCAATTATAGCTAAACAGATCAGCTGTGGATGTGGATCTAGTACGAGTTCATGTGGATCCCACTCAAGAATAAAAGTCAATTCTAAGCTTGCCTTGAGCTGCACGCGAGTTATATACTACAGACAAGTGCAAGAGGGATATAACAATCGTGGGCCAGAACGAATTTTCCTAGGAGACATATCAAACACCGGGCCAGAATTTTGCAACACGGGATTCAATCGAGTGTATGCTGATAAGATCAGCTGATCCCGTAGAATCAGAAGAAAATTCGAGCTTCATCGGTTTCACGGTGAAGCCACCTAGCTTGACACTCGACCAGGGAGTCAAAAGTACCAGCACCAGCTTTTTTTCGATGCCAAAACCCACAAGAGAACAAGCAGCAACTTGATCTCTGTTGAAAAGGCAATCCCCTAATTCTAGGCCCGGCAGTACTACAGAAATCATGAACTTGCAAAAAGAAAACTAGTCTCAATTGGGCCCGGGTTCATCAGATCCAGATCACAATGCACATGCCTCGTGAATTAAAAACTTGCAAGTGGAAACGTCTTGCAGAATATATATCATAATGGTATATGACCCACCACCGTGCACTAGCTTTAAGCTTCGAAGTCAAACATCTCTGAACACTTCCAGGCAACTGGTCGGAACGACTTCAGATCATCAGCTCCCCGGCAATTCCGGGTTGCTTGAACGTCTCTCAGCTCTGCAATGTTCGTGAGTTCAGGATGTGGATCAGAGAGGTAGAAATTAGAATTGATCCGCCTAGTACAGCTGCAGCAGCAGCAGCAGAGCTAGCTACAGAAATATTTAATTAGAAAGGATCTGATCCGTGTGCTAGCTAGAGAACTAGTACTAGAAAAACAGATAAATAGCTCTGCAATTCTAAGCTTGTATATTGTTCTGAAAGCTCTACATACGCAGCGAGCTCGCAGAAGTTTTTTGCAGTCGACATGGCCAGCAAGCTGCTCCTCACGAGTAGAAGCAGCCGGAAGATGCAGCTGACCTCCAATTATTTGTTTCAGGGTTTCTTTATCTCTTATGCTTCACTGCTAATTGCATCAGGTATGATATAGACTCTTGTCTCACATTGATCATGAGATTAGTTCATGAACAGCTCAATTATACATGTCCATGATGCCACATGCAAGGATTTTGTAAGTCTAGAAGATGTGAACTGTATATTCTCAAGCGGTTGCATCCTGCAAAGAAATTGACCTTAATTTTCTTGTTCAAATATTTGCAGCATATGCACAGGCCGCAGGTACTGGTCAAGAACTGTTCTTCGTATTTGGAGATTCGTATGCAGACACAGGAAACATACCCAGAACTGGACCATTTGCAGGTGCCGACTGGTTGTATCCCTATGGCATTACATGGCCTGGTTACCCTGATGGTCGCTTTTGTGATGGAAAACTTCAAACTGATTGGTTGGGTAAGAACGCAGAACTCTCAAATCTAGTCCTTCCTTTGCTTTGCGGATGATCACATTTGAATCTTCCCATGTTTACTCTGCAAAGCAGATCGTGACTCAAGGATTCAAACCCCAATCATTCACAGCTCACCCAATTAGGAGCTCTTCGATGATTGTCCAAGAATAGGTGTGTTGAACAACGTGTTTTTGAGGACCTGTTTTGTTGTTGTTGTTGTTGTTGTTGCAGCGGAGTTGCTAGGGATTCCGACTCCTCCGCCATATCTGAACTTAACAGATCAATCAACAGCAAATGGAGTGAACTTCGCAACTGCTGGCAGTGGTGTGACTTTTGCCTATGGAGAAAATCCATTGGGTGGTCAAGTTGACAATCTCGAGCTCTTCCTCCGCACAGATCCTTACTCCAAGGAAGCTCTAGCAAACTCGGTAACTCTTGTCTCGGTGAATGGCAATGACTACACTGCCTTCAACGGCAACACTTCCACCGCCTCCACAGTATGTTGCAATATACATATAAGAAGTACAAGTGCTGAGAAGCAGCTGCAGCACTAGAATCTTCATTATCTTTTGAAACATTTCTTTTCTTGAATTCTGTCTTCAACAGTGTAATTTGTTGTGTTTGTTGTGCAGGCGAAGGTGGTGTACATAGAGTACGTGGTGCCAGGAATTGCTCACAATTTACAGAGATTGTATGATTTTGGTCTCCGAGATGTGATGGTATCGAACCTACCCCCCGCAAGCTGTATTCCCGTCTACACGCAGCAATATAACTACAGCAAATGTGACACTGCCCTAGACAATTTGAATCAATTTCATAACCATCTTCTGTTGGATGCCGTTGAGGAGCTCAACTATGTAAATCCTGGTGCTCGCTTCATCATCTTGGATGCGTTTGCTGCATTTAGTCAACTTTTTGAACAAGCAAACGCTGTTGGTATGTACAAAAATATGTTGGTATTCACAGTTCCTCCCCACAGGGGAGCAAAAGTTTGTCTAGACTCTGTAGCTAATTGCAGCAGGTTCATGTCAGGACTGTGTGAGAAAGTAGTATGATCCTGAGTAGAATATGAGTGTCTGCAGCAGCTTTTCTACAACACAAATTACACAATGGAAACACCTGATCTAGAACCAGGAATTGTTGGGCACCCCTTACAAATCAGGCTATAAAGAACATCAAGCCAAACAGGTACACTGATCGGCTAGCACTACTCCAATTAGCCCCCATTTGCAATTGGTTGGTGTAACTGTCACACAGTTGCAAGCAACAAATTACAACTACTTCATGTATCTTTTGCAACTCCAAATCAAAAAAGTCGATCACAGCAAGTTGCAACAAGGACTAATTGCACCAACCATACATCAACTTAATTGTAATCCCATTTTCAATCGGTGTAGTAGATTTGTCAATTATGTAAAGCTATAGCCCAACTCATCAACCACTTCATCAATCACTAACATGCAATTAGTATGATGGATTTGAACTGCAGGTTTTACAGATGGGCTGGTTCCTTGTTGCCAAGGATTGGGCAACAACACTTGTGCAGCTACAGATCCAGCTACAGGAAAGCCTCTCTACACACTGTGCAAGGATATAGGAAAAGCACTGTTTTGGGATTACGAACATCCAACCCAGTCGGCTTGGCATTACATCATCAACTTGTTTGCTACAACCCCCGGATTCATATTGCTAGCAGACGCACCTACTCTCCTTGATTGGTTCAAAAACAATGCTGCTATCCAAGCTGGGCCTGTTGCCCCACCCATTCCTCAGCCTGGTGCGTCTTATATGATCAACAATGTTAATAGCACAAAAATATCTATGACGATTTATAAAGATCTGCAGCTGCCTCCAAGTCATGAGAGAATCTATGGCATGTCAGGATGGGGAAGCTCATGAGCATTGTGCATTAAGAGATTGTCATGTGATCAAGCATTGATTCTTTGATTTGTCAACATGTGTCTAGATCCGTCTTTGGGAGCTGGAGAATATGAGCAAGCCTTCAATGAGATTCTTCCCAATGTCAACTATTCAGAAACTCTTGGTCTTCTCCAGTCAGAGGATGTGGCAACTCTTCTAGGCCAGACTCCAGCAGGAAAGGTCACAGTTTTCCTTCCCAACAATCAAGCTTACCTAAATGCATATTACACAGCAATTGACATGATTTTCTCAAATAACCTGATTGACACTGTGGGATTCTACCATATTGTCTCCGGCTCCGTTCTTGACTACAACACCCTTCTATCCTCCCATCCTTCAAGTTTGACCACTGTACTCGGCTTGCAACTGCCAGTCACATTTCAACCGAGTGTAGGAATCTTTGTGGGTCAGGCATCAACTGCTGCACAGATTGAACCTTCTGCTGCACTTATTGTACAACCAAATCTGTACTTGGTGCCAGGAGAAGTTGTGGTACATGGTATTAACAATATTCTTTTTCCTCCTGGCATCATGTACTAGTCTAAGCAACTTATCTCTAGGCTCTAATTCCTTGAGAATTAATTCAATGATCTCACCTGATCAGCTGCTTCAATAATCCAAAACCCATGTGAGAATTGATCAATTCATTCCTCAACATTCAAGAGCAAACCTTCTCCAGGTTTTGTAAAGCTCACCTTGGGCATGCAATAGCATTCACCTTGCAGAAGATTGTTGGCTCAGCAAACCCGAATGAGACATGCCAGAGGATCTTCAATCTTCTCTCACTTCACCCTTCACTTCACCCATTTTGTGGGAATATGTTCAAACATGAGATCTCACAAATCCACCAACCGAGATCATTTCAAAGCTTCAAGATCAGTCTAAAATTTCCATGCTACAGGAAACATTTTAATGGATCTAAAATCTGATTAGTGGAAATGATCTTCCCCACCAAAATTCTGTTCCCCAACAAGATCAAGATCAAGATCAAGATATTATTGATCTTGACTTTTTCAATGATCCTCCCCAACAAAATTTTGTTGAGGAATGATCAATTTGTGCACAATAGTACATGATGGAGCCCAGATTGCAGAGAATTCATAGTTCAACATTTTGAGCTGGTTGAAATTTGGTTTTTTACCCACTATAGATTAAAGTAAGATACTCTTTATTCCTTCAGAGATAAAATTTATAGGCATTTAGAAAACAAAGTAAGTCTCCAAAAAAATAATGAAAACATTTATACAATAAACAAGTTATTAAAAAAAATAGTGAAAGATGTTAATTTCATTTATACATAAGTTATTTTCATCAATTGCAAAAACTGATCAAAACCAGATCATTGAAAAAATAAATAAACCGCCAATCATATCCACATTTTCTTTTATTTCAATCTGTTGTTCTTAATGAAAGGTTTTTAAGTTAAAATGAACATTATATTAACATTTTAAGCATGATAATGAAATTTTGATGAATTAAAATGACCATATTTTCCTTAATAAACTTTTTTATTTTAACAATAAACTTTTTTGATGAAAAAAATTGAAGCAAAATTGAAAAACAAATACTTGCCGAAAAACAAACACAGTTGACTTATTCATTTTTGAAGTTTAGAAATCCAATTTAACTATTATATATGCTAATAAAATTAGCAAAATCAGAACAAATTAAAAAAAGATAAATTTCCATATTTTTTTAGAGCTGATGAATAAAGTTCCTTCGTTGCACATTTTCAAAATATTACATTAATTTGAATAAAAACAAGATAATTGAAGTTAATCACACTGAACATTAAACCTTAACTCATAAATAAACACAAGAAACCATCAAAAAGCAAGTGAAAATATACATAATAAAAACTTCATTGAGAACACATAATAGTTAAACCTGAAATAAAACTACCCAAAAAAAACTTAAAACATCCCCAAAAAAACAAAATGAAAAATTAACGAGAATCTATACCAAAAACATTAAACAATCTTTTTTACACCATGTGGAACATGAATGATAATAAATAATCAAATACCAACATCTCCCTATCATCAAATCTTGCATCACACTTGCAATTTCTTCCATTTGATCTATTATTCTTAATTTTTTTAATTACTAAATAGTTGTCACATAATATATCAATATTAAACAAAACAAGAAATGTTTACATTTATGGCAAAAACAAAACAACACCATTCATAAGAACAAAACCAATTAATAGCCTTCAAACAGCAAACACTAAAACCAATAAAAAGCAATTTGAAACCAAGAACTTTTCCTTCTTAATTCGTATCTTTAAATTGTGAAAATCCATGACTTCACACTAATAACACAAAAATAATCATAGCTTAACACCGAAAAAAACAACATAACATAAACACAAATCCAAATCACAACACAACATACATACAAATAACATGTTACAAAACACAACACCAACAAGATTGAACACAAACTTTAAACACACAATTTCCAAAAGTCAATGATCTATGTATACTTTTCCATAAAATGTTACAACATTACAAATTATGTACACATGTGAAAGATCTCAAATCAAGTATAAGTACCTTTCAAATCTATGACTCATCTATGACAAAAGATCTAAAAGAACCTCATATATGTTGTATATATCCTTTACCTTCTGAACTATAGCACTTCAAGAAAATTGTTCACTTTCCACCTTGTATCATTCCGTATCTTGCATGTCTCCATGTCACCTGGTTTTAAAGCCTTCCTAACTTGAATGTTATTACTACAGATTGGAGGAACACCAAGATTTTAAGGTAACATCAGAGTTCAGGCATTTATTATGGCAGTGTACCTAGATTATCAATACACATTTTTCTTGATGTAGTTGGTGGTTTTGGTTTTAGTTTTGATATCCCTGCCTAAACACACTCCATAGGCCAACTGGGACCCCAGCCTGGACTATGGCCGCAACATAATAACCCAAAAACTTAATATGTGACAACTATTTATCATCAAATGCCTACCCACCAGAACTACTATTAAGTAATTAAGACTGGAATAGTATCAGAAACAGGGTTAGGTGATCTATTAGAAACCTCTTATTTTTCCAACCACCCTTTCAAGGTGCCTTCCTAGCCAACCCTGGCCATTTTCCAACAGTTGTTGCTGCCACATTGTCACTCTTACATTGCAGACGCCAGAAACCAGGCTACCTTCAAAATTAGAAAAAAAAAACTACTGGGTAGTATTGTTCTCCTCATAACATATACTCATACCAAAAATATATACAATTTTCAAAAAAATTCAAATACCAATATCATTCCAATATTAAAATTTCTTTGGGACTTTTACACCATTACCATAGTGGTATGTGAGAAACTATTTACTTACCCAACACTGGTTGAGACCTATCTTTGTTCTTCAATTCACTGACAAACTATTCTTTGAACATGCATGATCCCAATGTATCGTATAAATGGTGGGTGTAGGAAATTAATCGTGGAGTTAGTATTTACCACCCAAGTCTGTTAGAGGATCAGGAGAAGAGAGAAAGTAGCACCTTGAGGAAGTCAAGACGCTGTCACCACTTTCTACAGAGAGTGGCTCCAAATCCTGTCAAAAGCTAGTTATGATTTCCCTCAAACTTCCACTGCCATTTCAGAGGTCCCAGAAAGAAAGAATCCTGCACTGTGTCACTTCACAGTTTCCACAAAATTAGACTATCCAAGCTTGCAATGGAAGATGCAGTGTCACATTTCATTTGCTCCTTCCAATAATTCAACAACTCAATCAGGGTTGTTTGATTCAAAAGAAGGTGGATAAATTGGATACATGGACAATCTATAACTCCAAAAGAAAGCTGAGGAATTGCTACTGCAAGAAGTTCCTATTGAGAAAAAGCAAACACAAAGCTTTTTCTTACACCAAAGTGTCTCCTTCAACAGAAATAAACCACAAAGACAAAGGACCAAGGATTACCTGGAAGTGGCAAAAGGCCCTTCAAGCTTGTGCAGAATAACTTCATACTTCATTACAGATAACTTGAGGACCCAACTACACAAGGGAGTCAGCTGTTGCAGATGATCAAAACTAATGTCTATCCCATGCCTCTGCACATTCTGTCCCTTTGTGACTTTCTAAAAACAGTTAGCATCTATTTGCCTACACCACAACCATCAGAGTTGAGGAAAACAGTGTGCAGAAAAGCAGTGAAGCACATCACAGGGATGGAAGATCAAGGAAGAGAAAACAAACTCAATCTCTAGAGATAGGAGAACCTGTACACACATTTCCATCTAAGCATTTGGATCCCTAAAACTGCTGGATTCCAGCAATCAGTACTGAAAAACAATTGAGAGCTAATTCCTTTCTTCATGGTCTGAAGGTGTCCTGAACAATGAAAAGCCTATGTATTGACATCAGAAAAAAAGCATCTGCATCCTTATCAAGCAATTTTCTCTGCTGCCATAAAGCTCTCTACAAAAGACAGAGCAAAAGGTGTCTTGATGGAATTTTTAAATAGCCAAAGCTTTCAACTGTTGGGGGGTGAAAAAGTCCCAAGGTTTATAATGCATTAGAAATCAGACCCACAAGTGTCAATTCCGCTGAAACCGATTGAGTCTGTCACAATAAGGAGTTTCAGAGGTCTGTCCCCACCGTCGTAGCCCCATCTCCATCCGACAGTTATGCACAAGAATGTCTAGGTACTCTTTCTCAATCTGCGACTCAACTTGTCTTCGTACATAGCTTCCATGTGGATACTCTTGCTGAAAGTCTGGTGACTTCACATAAAAGCTTACACCATGCTCACTTGTCTTTTGTAGAATCTGGTATGGTGCAACTGATTCCAGATTGTAGACTGGTTGTTGTGAAAATGGGAAGAAACTGAAAATGAACAAGGCAAGTATTGGCAGGAGCTGTAACAAACCAAGAAGGTTGCTAGAATGGCCTTCCTGACCCCTTCCAGCTGTAGCTCTTTGCCTTGGCATCTGTGCCCGCACAAACTGCGCTCTCCTGAAGGGACCATTAGGTTGCTGCATGCCAAAAAAGAAGCTGTTGAAGATGTCATTAGGATCAAACATGTCCTCATAGTACACATTGCCATGCCTTCCATGATGGTGATGCTGCTGCTGCCGCATCTGCTGAGAGGTTTCCCTCTCTTCAGGTCCATAGCGATCATAATCTTCCCTGAGTTCAACATTGTTGAGAACTTGGAAAGCTTTTGAAACTGCTTTAAAGGCCTCCTCTGCACCTGGAGCTTTATTCTTGTCAGGATGGACCTTCAAGGAAAGCTTCCTGTATGCCTTGCGGACATCATCCTCTGTGCACCCTTTCTCCAGCCCTAGAATCTGATAGAAATCTTTGGTTTTGTTGATCTTTCTCACAATCTCTCTGTGCTCCACCAACACCTCGGCTGTTGAAGCACTGGAGTTGCGATAACCATTCTGGTGCTTCCCATTGATGAATACATTCTGTTCTCTTTGCCCTCCTGATCTTTGGCCAGATTCCTCCCCACCCACTGCCACATCTGTTTCCATGTCGTCGGCTCCCTGCTGCCCATTCTCTTCATGCAAGCTTGAGATCAGTGCATCCACCTGAGGACTGGGATACAAGCGCTTCGCAATTGAGAGGAACCTAAGAGCACGTTGCTTATCCCCTGCCTCTATTGCTGCCCTCCCGATCCGCATGCATTTTGCCGCCTCATCCTTATTGCTATCCATAATTCAAGCTTCTCTCACTCCTCCTGCCACTTTTATCCAGGCCTAGAGTCTCAGTCTCTAAGAAATCACATGAAACATCCCCACACTTTCTCGAATGTCAGTCCTCATCCGATCCGAGCAACCGGTCTACAGCGGCGGCAGCAACAACAGCGGCCAGAACCCTGAACCAAAAACAACCCCCGAAAAACAAAAACGATGACTGAAGCTCTTAGAGCTTAACAACATCATGCTCGCTCTCACTTCGCACCAAAAGAGAGGGAGGAGGGGAGATCGGAGGCAAAAACATCGCAGTGGTATCAACGAAGAGAGCAAAAGACAGCATGCCTGTACTCAGAACTGACGACAAAAGGTCCAGCGATTTATTCCAAATTCCACATCACAAAGACACAAAGGGAGGAGAATAAGAGTCCTACATCCAGGCCGAGGATCTGCGATGGATCTCCAATGCTAAAGAGATGCACGCACACGCGGAATGAAGCGGACAACGAGGGGGCAGCGTGCACAAGGGCCAGCCAGGGTTTCGGCTCTCGTCAAACAGAGAGAGACGACACCCTAGGGTAATTGCATTCCCGTTGTCTGTCTCTATTGCCACCCAAGAGCCCCTGGAAGGGACGTCAAGGCTCGTTCTTGATTGGTTTTCTCTTGCGTTGTGGGGCCGCCCAAATGCATTCTAAAAGTAGCACAGAGAATCGCGACCCCAAAAAATCCTTTTACAACGACTGATTTGAAGCACCAAATGTTTGCTCCAGTTAGGGTCTCTCTGTGATCACAACAGCCTAATGGGAAGCTACCATTGATTATAGGGCCACCATTGTTTCTTTGCTGCAGGGATAGTCCATTTTTCCATTGGAGAGCTGCAACTGCGTTGAAAATATGTCCTTGGAACTTTGGGAACACACATGCTCTCATGAAAAAGACGCGTCTGACTGCAGCTGGCGTGGCTCGTTGCTTTTTGTGCCATGATTCTTTTGTCCCTCTAGAGCTTTGCACGTAATATGTGCATCAGGTATGTCACGAAAACCAGCGAATTTCGCACTCACAAAAGGATTTTGTTCCTTTGTTTCATGTAATTCGTTTGTTGTCGTTTCGAATTCTCCCAGTAGGGCAAAGTTGAGGACCAAAATTGACGACTTGTCGTCAGAAGCAGAAGAATACGTAGTATTTGTTTCTGTGTGTTCAGGTGAGAGATGTGCTCTTGCAATTTTTTTTAACAGTTTTCAAAGTTTCATTATATTTTATGTGAAGTTCTCCACTCTATGGCCATTCTTTGATGTGAATGTAAAACAATGTTTTCTCTTACAATTGACATGTAGGTAGAATCATAATTAAATGGGCAAAAAAAAGATAACCAGTGTGATGAATCTTCATGCTGTGCTTTGAAGATAATGTATCAATCATAGAAAGATAAACTGTTCTTCTAAGCTTTAAATCGATTATATATTTGAAAACAAAGGGTGTAACATCAAGCACTGGTTTTATTTTGAAGCACAGTAGGTTCCAAGTATATTTATCAAAAACAATTGCAGAAATTCAAGGAAGTCTAACTAAGCATCCTGGGAAAATTGTGTCTCTAGACAACCTTCATATCACTTTGAGTGCAAAGAATCAAGTGAGCACACCAATACTTGTCAAACTGACTAATGAAATCTGTGGCATTATCAGGATGCTTGTGTATCCCGTCAAGGGTCTGCCAATCAACCCTGCCAAACTATTAAACTTTGCCAAATGAACTGGTAAATTTTATGCTCCTCCCCCTGAACTTGGTTGAAAACCAAGTCATTCCTCAATAGTCAGCAGCCCCAAATCCAGATGCCTCACACGAGTGACAAAATAAGAGTAAACCTTTTGAAACCTTGGAGAAATCTTTTCTTCAAAGATTGCCATTTGTTGAGTAATAAGTCTTCTCCATAGTCCTGGTTGTATAGTCCCTACTACAAGTCTGTTGAGAATGTTAGTAGCAAAGTCCCATGAGACTTCTGCTAATTCACATTCCCATGCTCCAGGTACCATTGTCTCTCTTACTTGACCACTGCAACAAGGGTAAACTTGTGAAACTTGGTCATTTAACTGACCCCTCCATGGATTAACTTCAATAGCTTCATACCAGACTGACCGCATAAACTAACCACATAACACCAGCCTCTCTCCCTACCCTTTGGGTTATCTGGACCTTGATCCACCTTGGTTGAATGAGAAAGGAATCTAATTATACCATTCTGCTGAGATAGGTTTGTGAAGTGTAACACGGGTTGAAAAGTGAAAAAGAAGGTGGATACTTGTCCTCCCACTGAACACAAAGGCTACTTTGACATTCCAATTCAAGTGGAGGAGAGTTTGGGCATGCCATGTTTTGTTAGAAATGGATAGGACAGAAGGACTGTGTCTCTTGATGGCTGATTGAACTCAAAAGTGTTCACTAGAAGATCAAGTAGATAGGGTCAAAACTTGAATTCTGTAGCTGCCCGATGCAATACAGTGGTCACCAATGCAAAAAACTCAGGCTCTTTTGCAGCAATTTCTTCTAATGTCGTTGCCTCGTGCTCCTCTGCCTGGTACCCACAACTTCCATTGGTCAGAATAAACATGGCGCCAGAAAGCAGCCAACATGGTGAGAGGAAAAAACTCAAACATAGGATCTTTAAGTCCCCTTCCTTGTATTGTCTGTCTGCATGTACAAAGCCTATTGAAGACAGGAGTAGTTCTGACCCACCTCATCAAATGTAAGCAGTACCAGGTTGTCAATGGAAGGTGGTCGAGAATGATCCCATCTGTAGCTCATTTAAAACCGCTCCCAGAGTCAATAGGTTTAGGGTGTAGGGTTTAGAGGCACTCTGATTAATCAAACCAATTTTATTGCATAAGTTCAAACTTCTGAGTGTGACTAACATGTACACAAAACACGCTGCTATTACATAATTTACAAATTCTGGGCATGACAAAACATGTATCCTCTATAGATATTCTGGACAAGACCAGTGTCTTCAATCACAACAATATTCAGCTAGTAGAACCACCCTGCGGGTATATATGTATGCTAAAGACTGCAGGATGTGCATCTGAACATCATTCCTGAAATCGGTGCTGCTTTGTCTAGTGATGAAAGATGATCAATAGACATACCTTGTAATTGTCAATTGATTCACAGAGCGCCACATCCCACGACCCACATTAGATGAATCTTGATTGCGAGCACTGCGCCCCCGCCAAAGCTCTCGTACTACATAAGAAATCTCCTCTTTGTCAACCTTCAGAGGACAAGTGCAAAATGTCAATGTCCCACAAGCTTTATGAATGTTGCACTATGTCCTTCAACCACAAAATGGTCCAGCATCAGATGTAAAGTACAAGATAGGTATTGGAAGAAAAAGACTCGGGTACATTGTTTATAGTGAAACTTAATGAGCACCTCAACTTGAGCAGCAGTTCCATACAGAAGCTCCTCCCGCTCAATAAGCCGATGATGCAATACCCCATAGTGCTCCACATCCAAATTTACCACAGGCTCCATTGGAACAGGCATGCCTGCAATGTGGGTCACAACATATGAGGCCATCACCTGGCCAAATATGGCTGGGATGGTCCCCAATACTGGAATGATTCGAATCCTAAACCCGGGAACAACCTGAGTTCACAGCTCCAGCCAGATCTTTCAGAACTCTGTCCCATAGGCAATTGTCAGCACCAACCCTTTGCCACAATGTGAAGTGGCCCCACAGTAATGGCCAACATACTGAAGGATGGCATCTACATTTACTTGAAGGATCTCTAATTGGCAGCAGATTACTTATAGTAAGCATATGTGTCAACTATGAGGCAATGACAACTGTGTGATGCCTTGACTAGAAATGCCATTCATTGTGACTTGGGAATGTAGGAAGACCTGGTAGTCCAAGGGATTTGCATCCTGCCCATCAGGTCCCTTAAAGGGGAGTAGCTTTGCCTTAGGTCGCTCTGTGGAGAAAACAACTGGGATCCCACCCAAAATTCCATGCTCCCTCCTCAATCGATGCCTTACCTGACATAACACAGCAATGGGTCAGTCCTGCTCTATGGTGCTAAAGCTACCACTTTGCCACCCCTGCAAGGTAAACTCCAAAGTTCATGTTGTCAATGGTAAATCACAAAGCATAGCTAACCCTCCAGGATTATGAAAAATGAAGGGAAAGCAATAACAAAGCTCACAGATCGAGACAGAGGATCATTGGATGACTCTTTTAAGTCTGCAACACGAATGCGAGTAGGATCAGCCCTTGCACCTGCCCCTGTTGCAGACAAGACCTTCAAGCCTTTCTGCACACATGCAGCAAGCAGAGATACCTGCAAATGCATTCCATCTTAGAATCAGCAGTGAGACAACAAAGTTAGCTTCTGCTCCTGCTATTCACTGCAAAAAATTCTAGATGAATGTACACACCTTGGTGTCAATGTTGTCTATGCAATCAAGAACAAAGTCAGGAGAGCCCGCAAGGAGCTCATCTTGAGAAGAGGCTTCAAACATTTGCACCCGTGCATCAACCTCACACTCAGGGAATATGCGTGCAAAGTGTGTCTTCAAACACACAGCTTTGGAGCTTCCTACATCTGCCCTTGTTGCCACAGCATGCCTATTCAGCGAAGAGAGTGACACCTGGTATGCACTGCCAGTGAGTATTAACATGGCTTGTGTGATTTGTGGCAGTAGAACATCATAACAGAAAAGAATCCATGTCAGAACTGGTCACACTGCAAAAAATTAGGACAGAAACATTCCAGACCATCAGACCTGGTCAAAGTCCACCAATCGCAACTTGCCAACCCCACTGCGCAAGAGCATGGCCGCTGCATGACTCCCAACTCCCCCAAGCCCCACAACCACCACAAAGGATTGGTGTACCTTCCGCAGTCCATCTTCTCCAAAAAACTGTGAGTTCCTGCATAGGAGCACCATCTGTCACCCATTGCTTCAATTTCTGCAACCTGATGTTCGTCAGCATGCTTTAAAGTCTACTGACAAAACCTTCCGGACAACAGACAGTGATACAGAGTAATTCAGCTGACTTTCTACTCCATCATACCTTGTGAACTGCTCATTGATAATTTCATCATGTAGAAAGTCTTCACTAGCAAGTAATCTCGTTGAGTGAAACTGTAGTGAAGATGTTTCTAGTGAATTGGCAACACTCCTCCCTCCTGCATAAATGGTACATGAATTTCAGTAACCAGTGTACATCTACTGCGCTTTCCCACAGGCATCTGCATCAGGGTTTTAAGGTTTAGGGTTAGGGTTTAGGACAGTAGGCCAATTTTTCCACATTTGGCAGGCTCGACTTTTTAAAAATCTTGCCATCTTCTGCTGCAGCAACATGATGCAAAAATCACATCATCAAAGGAATTCAAGCTGCACCATTTTTTGCATCAATTGAGAACCTTACTTACCACTTCCAGAGCTGTGGGCATCAGTGGCCTCAGCTGACAAAGCGTCATGGGCTGCAGAATCTGCTGCAAATTGTTGCTTCAGCTGGACTATTCTTCCTGACCTGCTCAACATCAACTGAACACCTTCACACACGATGTGGCTACAACCAGCGACTAATCAACTTCCACACTTCTGTGTACACTCAACATTCTTCCACAACACCGTGCAGTATACAGTTTCAACAATACAAAGAAATGAAATGTTGCATGATTAGGGCTACATGATTAGGGTTTTACAACCCTTGTAGCGAGAGACGGCCCCAGATAGAGAAGCTGATAAACAAATGGATCCGAACACATGGAACTGCAGTTAAAAGGGAATCAAAAAGAAGAGGTGATGTTGCGTTGTGAGGGTAGAGAGCAAGACATGTACTGACCTGTAGCTGCGACGAAGGGTGAGCAGGGACAAGGTGAGGCAGGAGCCCAACACGGTGCCTACACCCAGCAGCAGTAGGGAAGTGGAGGAGGAGAGAGGTGAGGGCATGATGCAGCAACATTCACTCACTCACTCACTCATTCACTCTCGTTCGGTCGTTCCCTCCCTTTCTCTCCTTCTCTCCCTCCCTCCCTCCCTTCCAGAGCTCTCACCATAGGGTTTAGGGTTTTAGGCAAGTCGCTCAGTCGCTGCACGAAAGACATGCATAGTGCAAACAAACGAAAGAAAGCTCCTACACACAAATTTGTGGCTTTTAAACGCTTAAACCCTAGGGGCTTGCGACACAAATGTGGCTTTTAAACGCTTCAAGCTTCAACCCTAGGGGGCTTAATAAAATGTTTTATGATTTCATAACAGACCCCCAAAAAACCCATTTAATTCATGTGTTCCATAAAATATTTTTTAAATAACTTTATTTAGTTTTAGGGTTTACTAGAAGGGCAACATGGTGTAGGTCTAGGCCTTGTCTAAGTAACACGTAGAATGGCCTAGGTTTAAGCCTAGGTGCCATGAAGCATATGTAGTCTAAGTGTAGGTTTCACCTAGTTTAGGTTTAAATCTATGTATAAGTGCTATGTGACATATGTGGTCTAAACATAACTATCACATGGCTTGGTGGTCTAGGCCTAGTTACCACTTTGTTTAGTCTTACGTCTAGATTAGGTTTCACAAAGGTTATGTTAATTAATATGCTAATTTTAATTAGTAGTTAGTAAGTTAGTTTAATATGTAATAGATTAAATTAAATATATAATAATTAAACAAATAGGTACTTAGATAGTTGTTAGTAGATAGTAAGTAGTAGTTGTGATTAAATTGCAACTTGGTTGCAATTGAAATGTTTATTTCAATTTTTCTTTTATTTTTTCAAATTTACAAATTATATAAAGAGGTATATTAAAAATGTTGGAAAATATATATACATGTGAAAATAGAATTACCATTTGGAATGATTCAATCTAAAAGGTTCAACACTAAAAGTTAAACCCAAAATGAAATAAAAATTTGTTAATTAGGTGTTTAAATGACCTAGGCTACGAATGTGAATGTGGATGTGCCATGTATCATTGAACTACTAATTGAACCTTATGTTCAACTTCATTGCAACATAGTTGAATTTACAATTGAAAAACGTTAATGGGATTGTGCAACATTTAGTATTTGTACTTAATCCACCTTAAAGTTACAATTGAAAGTCACCTTCAATTGTAATGGTAAATGTCATTTACAACTAAAGTTGTTTAGAGTGGTTATTGTCATGGTGTTAACATGTCATTAACATTTGCAACTAAAATGTCAATTTCAACTTCTGTCTTTTGACTCTTGTGAGTTTTAGTTGCAAATATTATATTTGAGTTATAAAAAACGTTTTTTCAACTGGATTTATCATTTCCAACCATAATTTGTAGTTAAAAACAAATTGAAAACATAGTTACAAATGTGGGATTTTCTTCCTAATGTGTCTTATTGCCAACATATATATCATCATTGGTGTGTTACAACACGTTTCTTTGTTGGTTCTATCTTATAAAGGCATTTCGTGAACCCTTTAAGCATACAATGGAAGCCAATGTACTATGGTCTTGATAAAAAATGTGCCAACAACATCCAAAGGATATCAATATTTGAAAGCACAACAATACATAATTATCATAAAGGTTGTTGATAAAGTTATTTGAACATGCCTTCTCAAGTTACACAACAAAATATTAATTATTCAATTTACATTAAGAAAGGTAAATTTCTTTCTTATCATTTTTTCTGAAAACAAATTGAAAATAGTTTTCAAATTCAAGGGAAAAGAATGAATGGTGTCAAATGTACATATATAAGGTCATTTATTATTTATACTTTAAAATAATAAGAAATTCTAAGATAATTATATTTAAGTTATTAGATAATATTATTAATAATTTAAAATAATACTTTAATCATTATTATATTACTATTATTATATGATTTAATTATCTCTTTGGGATGAAAATCAAATGGCCATTTGGTTCTCCCCTTTCTAAATTACATTATTTTTTTTCCTCATAATGTATAATTTCACAATCAAATGGCTACCATGTCCTCCCCCTCCCTAAGGACACAACTAAGTGACCACCTGGTTTCCCCACTCTGAAAGGACAAAAAGAAATTTTTTCAAAATGTTTTTTGTAATTTTTTTGTAATTTCAATTTTACAATCAGATGGCCACCCACTTCTACCCCTCCCAAGGGACAAAACACCTACTTGCGGGTTCTTGCTCTTTATAAGAATCAAAAAGCCATCCAATTCTCATTATTACCAAAAGAAGAACAAAAAAAATTCAAAAACATTTTTTGTTATGTATTTATTATGCATCTCATTTTTTCATCAATTTTTATCTATAATTATGTGTATATGTGTGTTCTTTTTTTATCTTCTTTATTTATTGATCTAAATTTTTCCACATTTTTTCCTTTTTTTGTTCATGTCTTCATTACTTTCTTGTTTTAACATTTTATTTTTTATTTTTTAGGTGACTAGGGTGTTGTTTATAGCTAGCCTTGCTACACCTCCATTAAAAAAGAAGTGTGGAAATTGTCATGTAGCAAATGTTATCATAAATGATCAACAAGTGATGTTCATTATAACACTTGTTCAAAATCAAAGGTTCAAAAATCAAGTTTCCTTTGTGGTTCCATTATAACCAATGATAGACCTATATAATAAATCATCAATGGAAAATGGCTTGAAGTAATTATGCATATGACAGAATTTGAATTCTTAAATTTGGCTCATCTAAAACAAGTTCAACTCCTTGTTTCAATTCTCCTTCATGGTAAATTTTCATTCTTGCCCACATCTACCCTTGTGGGTTTTCCAAGAAAACATTGAACAATTTATTTGACAAGTAGAAAACAATTTGTGGGTTAAAAGTTTCATTATTCCTTTGGCAATTAATTATAATGACAATGTCTAACATAATATGAAACACAAATTTGACTTCAATGAATGTAAGTTGGTTTTTAAACAAAAACCTTTTTAAACACTAATGTTCTTCATAGTTTTGGTGTGACCTTTTTTATAATCACTTTTAATATACAAATATTGCACATATATGTGAAAACTCTTTAAACCATTTTTGTGTGATTTCCTCCTTTTAAATGTTTAAAGTGATTTTTCATTAATCATAGTTTTTCAATACAAACAATTCTTGAATTCAACATGTTTTTTAATATAAATATTTTTTTCAATACAAATAATTTTCAATACAAGCAATTTTTGAAGGTAAACATTTTTTTATGACAAATAGCTTTTTAACAATGTAAATAATGTTCTAATGAATTATTGATTTCACTTTTTTTTTTGAACGTGTATATGTGAAGAAGGTGATTGTTATTAGTGATATATCTAGAATAAATTGAAGTTCATAATAATATAAACAACTTTATTAAAAATTGTCGATCCATCATTTGAGCATGTATTGTATTCATATGGTCTTTCTTTAATTTTAGCATATAAATATGAAATAGACAATTGTCTTTTTATTTATTATATTATTTATTTGATAATCATTTGTCATCTCTTCAATTGAAGGAAAATAACATGGCACATTTAAATCAATGTTTATTATTGAATATAGAAAAAGTTCAATGACATCAAATTCGAGAAATAAATCCAAGTTTTTTGTTTGAATTACATCAAGGTTTGGTCACAAATGAATGTCAATATGTGACAAAAATGGCACTAAATGGTCCTATAGGAGGTTTGTGAAGAGATTTCACTACAACATTTTTGATAGCTAAATATTTATAAAAGTCAATTTACATTTTGAATAAAATATCAAATGCATTATGTTTCAATGTGAAGTGGATTTTCAATTTATCGCCTTACATATAGTTTACAACTTTCAACATTTTAAGCCAATTGAATATTTTAATGATATATTTATGTCTTTGCTTATTTTTTAAGCAAATGATTGCAAAGTTCACATAGATTTGGATGATTTTGCATCTCTTTCAAAAAAAGCCTCATACTCAATTTTCATAACCAACTATGTATTTTTATTGGAATGAAAATTTTGATTTTACATCAAAGGACATTTTGAAAAATAATTGGGATTTGTGCAATTGTATTACATAATTTCATTTTCCAACTATCTATGCAATAAAAAGATTATTAAAAAAAATTATTCAATATTTTTTTAAAAGAAAAAAATACAAATTTCCTATCAATTATGAAATTTTGCATGGTCAATTCACCTTAATGTCTAAAACCAAATTTCAAATTGAACATTCCTAAAAATTAATTGTTGATCTTAATATAATACATAAAAAAAGAAAATATTTTCATTGGGCACTTATGACAACACATTATGGAAAAAAAAAATGTTTTGCAATTAGCTTTACAACTCAATTTTTGAATTGCAATGACCATTTGTAACTCATATTAATTTTACATTGTGAGTGCTATCAAAAAAATCGCATAAGTTGCAAGAATTGCAAGAATTACAACTCACCATATATATGGTGCAATTCAATGCAACTCATTGCAACTCTATTGAAATAACTCATTTTTTCAACTACTATGCTATTCCATTACAACTATATTCATAACATCATGCCAATGTTATTAATTTTCATCCATCCATTAAAATTTAACACATGGCATTATGAAGTTCTTTGGAATTAATCTTTTTTTCAAATATTGATCTCCATTGTATTTTAATTGTTAATGATGATATAAGATTATGACATGTGGCACAACAAAGAATTCCCACATGTATGGCATATTAATTGAAAACATTTGAGACTAAAATAAAATAAATATCTATTTTAATAGTTAAGTAAGTTAGTAAATAGCAATAGGTAGGTAGGCTGATAAATCCTATAACCTACATACCTACATTACATATTTACTTACCTGCATAGGTGGGTAGAAAAATAGGACCTATTTATTTACATAGGGTGGCAAATAGATAGGAAAATACAAGACAAGGTGAATTAAAAACTAATCATGTAAATAATTTTTTATTTATGTTTTCCTTTACATGCTAAGTTTTTTAAGCTCATCCCAAAATGGCATGTGTATTTTAATGTGAGAACATAAAAGAAGACGCCTTTTTCATATAGTTTGTGACATGCGATTTAACAACAAAACATATGGGTAAAATCTTGTGGTTGTTGTTTAGTTAGAATTATGAAAAAACTTCCCACATACTTTGTGTTTGTTTTTCATTATGTAAATCATCTAATCAAATTTATAATTATATGTACTTATGTCTATGAATTCATGATTTAATATTTAATTATCTCAAATTAATTCATTTAGTCCAGATAACACTACTAGAAATTCTGTTATATGCAACCACACCCTTTGCAACTGGGATGCAACTGCCTGTCGCATGCAACTATTTTTGCAACTATGCCCCCTTTTTGGGTGTGTATGCAACTATGGTGTAACTATGATCACCTTCATCCCAACCTTTGGATGATTTCTGTGACATATCATCGTATATATTTGATATATCATCATATATATTTGATATGCATATACTCATAGTTGCATGTGTAACCAAAATAGGCCAACTATGGTCTTTTGGTAAGCTAGGTACACATTTTTTTGTAACCAACGACAATTTTTTCAAACACAATTGGAGAACGCGGGAGAGTACTGTCGTGGTCTTCGGTGTCTGTCTCAAGCTTCTCAGCGGAACCCTAAACCTTGGCGTTGGAAACCCTAATGGGATTTCCTTCACTCTTCTCTTGGTTGTGCACAATTTCTCATTTGCAGATTGGGCTTTGTTAGAGGAATTGCAGAGCCTTTTTTGCTTGCTTGCTTGTTTACTGCTTTTCCAGACTAAGAACTGCTTAGGTTTGGCTTGTTTGGTGTTTTTGGGAGAGTTTTAGGATGGTGGGAAACCAGTTAGAGTAGTACTAGCGGAATAGATCGTTAGGCACCACAGATACTGCAATGACGGACGACATGCTCCAAATTCTTTCGAACTTTGATCACAGATTCTCCAGCATGAATGACAAGCCCAAGAAGCTAGAGTTTAGTACCTCGCATGAAGTAGGCACAATAACTACAGATGAGGATCTGCAGTCGAAGCGTTCCCGACCTTCTTCACGAGGCGCGGGCAATTTGAAGATGATCGAATCGCACTTTGATCATGCGGAGGATATGGTGGTTCAATGGCATCTGGGATACTCAGAGCGAGCCAAGCAGCAGAAGATTTTCGAGTGCCCGGAAGAGGAGGCTTCCACTTATCTAGAAGCGGTGGACGAGGTACAGAACCTGCTGGATCAGTTGTCCGTGCAAAACAAGGAGGAGGAGCAGCAGCCTGCAACCCTGGAGAGAGCACAGAATGTGATTCAGCTGGCGATGGAGAGACTAGAAGAGGAGTTCTGCCACTTGCTTGCGCAGAACAACCGATATGTGGACCCGGATTGGCTCTTTGACTCCATGGCAATGGCTAGATTGTTCAAAAGCTCTTTCAATGACGATCATCATCATACCGTAGATGATGTCGCAGCAGCATCGGAGATCAGCTCCTTCGGGGAGGAAGATGCCGCCAGAGATGAAGACGAAGATGTTCTCCTGGTGGCAAGACCCAGAGAAATTGTGCCGACGACAGTGGATTTGATCTCTGAGAGTGAAAGAGAGAGAGAGAGAAAGAGAGAAAGAAAGAAAGAAAGAGCGAGCTTAGTGTCATTGTTTGTTTAGGCGTTTCAAATTCTCGTGTTTTTTTTCTCTATATATCTATTTTCTTTCTGTGAGAAGAAAACCTTGGCATGCTCAAGAGAGTGGTTGAGGATGGGGAGGCTGAGGCTGCTGCCCCTCCTCCTAAGCGCCTTCATTTCTCTATCAAGCGTCATCGATCGAATCTCCCTCCCCCGATTCCCAAAGATCCCGCTGATAGACCGACAACCTCTGCTATCAACCATTTGAGCGGTGGATTATCAAGGAGGAAGTTCTTGGCTGCGAGCTCGCAGCACGGGCCTTCTCCTTCTCCTTCAACTGCGAGAGGAGAACCAGTAGACAATGCTGGAGACGTGTGTCGTACTGTAGATAAATTTGTAGCAGCCTCGCCCTTGAACTCAAATGGATTTGTAGCCGGGAGCTTGGCTGCCGAGGAAATCTATTTATTACGTCGATGTTATTCCTCAGCCTCAGATTTCGGACCCTCAGAAGTTGTTGCTACTGGTATTGTTCCAAGCTCAGGCAAAATTCCAATCCTTCTTCTCTTCGACTAATTCAGTACTAAAGCAAGTAGATCTCTCAAAGTTTCAGAATTACAGACTTTTTTCTGTTTTGGTTTCAATAGATGCAGCACTATAGCAGCAGTCAGTGAATGCAAGGAGTGGAATTTGTGAAGCTGGTGAGATATAGATCTAGAGATAGCCTGACGATTAACTAGGGCATGGCAGAAGCAGAGGGGAAAAAGGAGAAAGTCAAAGACTTTTTGGTAGACAACGCCTTCCATCAGAATCAAAGGCGGCAGAAATTCCTGCTCATGATGCCATATTGGCTTTGGAAGAAGAAGAAGAAGAGGCAAGAGAGAATTTCAACTTGGTCCTAGAGCAGCAGCCTCTCGATGGAATCCCTTCCACACTAACGACATTTCATGATCTCTTGAATGAAATGGAGGCTCAGAAGTTGTTGGAGCATGAACCAAACGCTCCAAGCGATGCTGAGCAACTGGATGATGTGAATAACATTGCAGCAATGGCTCCTGTCACCATTCCTGAAGATCCTATTGTGATTCCTGAAGCTATGAGTGAGTTACTCAGTCTTCTTGGTACTGTGGACAATGCAAGTTTCAGAACAACTTTCCAGTTCCATTAACCTTTGATCATGGTT
>Ga0209208_10002536_pt1 | contig 26224 bp, 29 predicted proteins | sample S1TSphfallax_3_FD_187694 | JGI IMG/M metagenome (GOLD analysis project Ga0209208, IMG submission 187694) | Host-associated microbial communities from peat moss isolated from Minnesota, USA - S1T2_Fd - Sphagnum fallax MG (SPAdes) (version 2) | ecosystem: Host-associated > Plants > Peat moss >...
AGGCGCCCCAAGTGTGTTCGACGATTTGTCTTTTTGGGCTACTTGATGGCCATGCTAGTGATGAGGTTGGCTTACGCACGCAAGAAGATCGAGAACGACCAGGCGAACATGATCCACTCGTTGCCGACAAGCTCCTTGGCTGCCAACTTGACAACTTAGTCGATCTAATGCAGTGCACACCAAATGCGGAGCACTAAGTTCTTGGTGCAAGTAATCATGCGAGTGACGAGACCGATGTGGCGACCTGTCATCGTGTTCTCGTCGTCAGATGACATGCCGATCAGCTTGGCGCACCATTTGCCATACGGCGTGTCGAGAAACTTGACCAGCATGTTAAAGATATTGTCGGCCGTGTGGCGATCGAACATGGGAATCGCGACCAAGTGCAGATTAAGAAGCCGACCACGGAAGCAGATGCGAACGCGCAGGTTGAAGAATGACTGGCCACAGTGCGTGCTACCGTCGCCCGCCAACGACGTTGCCCAGATGGATTCGTCGTCGAGACAATCAGCAATCTGCTACAGCGTGGAGCCGACCAGGATGCGGACGTACTGGCCGACCATCAGGTCAATGATGCCTGCCAACTTGGCCATCTTGGTGCGTTCCTTGGCGTGCTGGATGGCACTCGCCGTTTGCCGAAATGACATGCCGCTCCTGACGTGGTCCATTGCTAGATTGAACCGCATGATGTTTTTGATGGTGACGGTGTACGAGTGCAAATCGTCCTCATCCTCATCGACCTCATTGAAGATGAAAAATTTCATGGCGTTGGTCTTCTCCTTGAGCTTCTTGGCGGCCTTCCTAGCGGCCGCGCCCACCACGTCATCATCGGCATCATCACTATCAACGACCACCTCATCATCCCGGAAGAACATGTCGCCAATGATCGTATTCATGATGCTCGCATTGATCATGAACGTCAGTATGTCGTTGTCGAGATCCATATACCAGTGCAGTGTGTTCGTGACCTTGATCTTGTTGTCAAAGAAATGTTGCTTATCCTTCTTGGATGCCGCCTTGTATAGCGCCCACGACTCGACGTGTTGCCTGTCGTGATGGCTTCTGTATTTGTGCGATAGGAACGGTTTCAAAAAATATTTGATGTCATTGCGCGACTTGCGCTTTTGCGTCGAATTGTCGTCGACCACGACGTTGTCCCGACCTTCATAGACGCAGAACATGCATGGGACAATGATGTCGCCGTTGCCCGCTGTGTTGACAACCTCCAACGCATACTCAAGCCCGTGCGTAGGCTTGCCATGGTGTCTTGGCCTTGGGTGGCATGGCGATCGGATCGATTCTGGGGTGCAAAGAGCAAATTGCAGCCGCGCCGCACTCTGCAGCGCCTCGTGAGGTCATCCATGCCTGCTGGCGCACTCCACACGTTGTGACGAGTCTTTACGAGACAAAAAATTAATTTGTACATCCGCTGACGGGTCATTTGTAGATATCGTCCCCTATTTTTAGCAAATCTACAAACTAATGAGGCCTGTTGTTACTTCATGACAATGGCTGGTTATTTAATGTTTTTGAAATACCTAGTACCCGCAGTTCTTGGATTTTGGGTTGTCTTCAAAGGACTGAAACTAGAGGTTCTCTGATTCTGAAATTTAAAAAAAAAAAAAATTCAACCTATGGTTCTTTTGTAAATTCAAGTAATCGCATAATCAGGATTTTTCCTTTTAATTTTTTGATGTCCAAAGAATTTCAAAAAATTCAAAAAAATAGCAAAAGTAGTTGAATTTACACCAGGAAAAAAAAATCCAATTTCTTTTGTCAAAAAAATGACATAATTTGTTTGGGAAAAAAAAAAACCACAGTGCAAAACACCAGTAAAAAGTAAAAACCCAATGGAGCTATAGTTGGAAAAAAATTGACTTACTCTGAATTAGAGTTCAAGTAATTTGTATTTGTTCGATTGCCTACAGCGAAGGCAGACGGGTGTACACCCCTGTTTGTACGTACCCTTAGGGTATATACGATCGTCGTCGTTCTCGCGGGTGGTTGGGTTTGGAGCTTTAGGGTCGTCGTCGTTCACCCGGGTCTCTCTCTCTCTCTCTTCTCTTGCTTTGGTTTCGCAGCAGCGGCGATGGCGGGCTCAAGCTCCGGCTCTTCTTCCGTTTCTTCGCTGAATTTGTTCCTCTTCTTTGTTGAAAATCTTTCTGTTAATGCTGTATGTGAGTAGCGGGATATTTTTGTGTTTTTTTCCTCTTGTTCTTGTTCTTCTTGAGGTTTTTTTGTTTTGGGGAAGAGATGTTAGGAGGTTTATATGGCGACCTGCCGCCGCCATCTGCTGTAGGGGAGGATGAAGGAGGTGGAGGAGCCGGAGCAGGAGGAGGGAGCAACAAATCGGGAGGTTTGCTGGTTCCTGGATCATCGGTTTCTGTTGCAGGAGCAGCTTCCATGTGGTCCAATAATAGTACAAAACTAGCTCCACCTACGGTAAGAAAACCATCGCTGTTTGCACCCCCGTCTTCTGTATTGCGGAATCAAGCAGCGGCAGCGGCTATCAAGCCTAAGGTTGGAAGTGCTGGACGGGGTATGCTTTCTGCACCTTCCAGATGGACGTCGGACGAAGGAAGCAATCTGAATATTCCAGAGAGGCCTTTGTCTCCACCTGTTGCTCAACCAGCATTAGTTGCAGTAAGCGCTGCCGTGTTGGAAGAATATGATCCTGCAAGACCGAACGACTACGATGAGTATTGTAGAGAGCGGAGGAGGAGGAAAATGGAGGAGGAGATGAGGATGGAAGTCGAGAGAAGAAGATTGGAAGAGGAAGAGCGTGAACGTGAGCGCGAATTGCAGCGGCAACGGGATCTTGAGAGAGAAAGAGAAGCAGAGAGAGAGAAAGACCAGGCTCCTGAGACACGAGCTGCGGCATTGCATATCAGTGGAGAGGAAGCTTGGAAACGCCGTGCCATGCTTTCAGCAGCACGAGCTGCCGCTGCTGCAGCAGACAGCAACAGTAGCCCTAGTCCTGCAAGAACGAGATCACCATCGCCACCTCGCACTAGCGAGGGATTCAGCATTAGTAAGCAGAGTTCCATGACGGCAGCTCAAAGAATGATGGCACGGATGGGGTGGAAGGAGGGCCAAGGCTTGGGCAAACAGGAGCAGGGCATCACTGTACCTCTCATGGCTCGCAAAACAGACAAGCGGGCTGGAGTGATTGTCAATGCTGCAGCTGCAGCCGCAGCTGCAGCAGCTGCCACTGTCTCTGTGGCTGTTGAAAAGAAGCAACCTCCAAAGCAGGGTGTCTCTATCTCTGGGCCTCCAACCCGAGTTGTTTTGCTTCGCAACATGGTATGTGAATACTATTCACTTGCTGTCCAGTGACTGTAACCTAACAACACCATTTTTCACATACTAGTAATCCTTTGGCCTTCTCATGCACAAGTTTCAATGCAATCTCTCTGCTCAGTGGAAGGATCTTGGAATTTGATATGAATAGAGAATTGACTGAAGGAGTTATTAAGAAGCAGATGTTGTGGTCCTTTAAGAGATCTCAATCACCTCTAGAATATTATCTTGCAGAATGAACTGAGAGCCCAAAATGTTGCTACTACCTATCTTTTCCTCATGCAATGTGACAAGTGTGGTTGAGAAACACAAAATCTGAGTAGGAAGGCATGTCAGGTTCATCTAGGGTTTCTGTCAAGGTGGTTAGGTGAATGTTGCAATTAACTTTTGGTTTAGGGGACAGAATTCAGGATCAAGCCCTCACCCACACTTGTGTGAGCAAGATTGTTTCTTCTCTGCAGCCACATAACCAGTAACAAAAGAAGTATACTGTTAATCAGTCCACAGTATTTATGAAGTTTTGTTGGATGTTCCTCTTGGTTTTTTGATGAGAAACTGAACTGACACTAACTCACAGTTGCAATTTTTGTTTTGGACCATTTTGCTTCACCATGTTGCATACTTCTGAGGAGGCCTTGCACTCTGTTTCTGATATGATGACTGTTTTCTGTAAATAACAGACAGGCTTTGAGAACATAGCAAGGGTGCTGAGTTGTATTTTGAAAGAGTTTACAAATTTGTTGTAGTGTGCTGATCTTGCAATTATTGCAAAATCTTGCAGGTGGGGCCTGGGGAAGTTGATTCAGAGCTTGAGGATGAGGTTGCATCAGAATGCACCAAGTATGGAACAGTGACCCGTGTACTCATTTTTGAGATTACTGAACCTGACTTTCCAGTAACTGAGGCAGTACGGATATTTGTACAGTTTGAGAGGCCAGAACAAGCCACTAAAGCACTGGTGGACTTGGATGGTCGTTTCTTTGGAGGCCGTGTAGTGCGTGCTAGCTTCTATGATGAGGATCGTTTCAGTAGAAATGAACTGGCACCCTCTCCTGGGGAGGTGCCTGCTGCTGCTGTGGTAGCTGGCTCCTGACACTTCTCCAGTTAGACTGATGGGTTGGTCCTGTTTACATTTCAAGAGCCTTGGTTTGTGCAATCATTTTGCAGATTGTTCACGAACAGATCATGTCAATATTCGGAGACATTCTCTTGCAACAACTCGTAAAAACTTGGATGTTTAATCACCAGTACTCACAACCCTTTCCATGGGTGGAGCATAATTCCAGGTCTTAGAGTCATAGCACAGAAACAATGATGGACATTGCATGTAATGCATGGTTAGATTTTTCTGTATACAGTTAAAAGGAAATTCCAGTGTTGGTTCTGAGTTTGTACACCCTCTGATTCTATGTGCACTTAGGCCACTGCATCGTGGAAGTTACAAGGCATTTAACACCCTTGAGAGGTTATTCTTGTCCACTGTCAGTGAAGCTCTTACTGCGCTTCACAAGTTGCCTAATCTCCCATGTATTCCTTTTCTGCTAATCATTCAGGTTACCAAGGGCCCTTCTTAGCAAGGGATATCAAGGTTGTCCAGGAAATGCCAACTTCTCACAGTAAGTGTATTGAAATATGAGAACTTCCTTTGTTGAAACCTTTGTACCTTTGTTGCTCCTCATTCTAACATTTTGTTGTGATATTTCCACATGCACAAAGTATGCAATGTAGCATCCAAGAGCTCGTGTCTTAAAGCAGTGTTTTCTTCATTTCCAGAAGAGGACTATGCAAATCTTGAGCAGTCAGTTGCTCGGGAATTTGTCCAGATGCTAACATGCATCCACAACTCAAGGGGGTGCTCTGATCACAAAGTACTGTCACCACCATCAGAGGTAACATCCTGACACTAATCAAGAACCTACTGGCTTATGCACATCACAATGGTTTTGTTTGGAAAAATCCATTTGAGTTTTTGCTCATATGTTTTCTGTTAAGAAAATATCAGTTGCAAATTGGGCAGGTTGGTAGGTGCAATTCCTCTGATCTGGAGGTCAGATTTCTGGTATTGAAAGCAAGAAATACACTTTCTGTTATAGTTTTCCTTTAGATTACTTGTCAATTTCTCAAATGGTGTTTCTTTCCTTATATTTTGGATAATCAGGTTCTTATGTATGTACCTGGTCAAATGTGCACATTATTAATGGTCATTAGTTCATGTCTTAACCATGTGAAAAATGACATCATTTATGTATGGATATTCAATCTTTGATACGTCCTAGTTAGTACCCAGCTACAGATATCAGCAAGTATGTTTAATACCAGTGTCTGGCTGATATGGAAGTTTTATAAAGGACTACAGTATCAGGACCTGGGTGGTATGCTCAGAGGTCAGTGCTGGAACTAACACTGGTTGGAAGTCATTAGATCACCCCAGACAGTGACTAGTAGTTGGCTTCAAGGGATTTAAAGGAAGTGATGGAGTAGAATGTAAGCTTTTTTAGGTCTGTTCAAGGGTTAATTTTTCAAGGCAATCCCTAGTAGGCTGGCAACTTGTTGGATTCGGACCAGAGTGAACCAGCACCTACCAGCAGACTATGCAAGATGGATGGTGCATGGACAGAAAACAGTTGTGTGTTGTGTTATAGTCCTTTTGCGAACCACAGTGGTTAGCTATGTACTAACCATCCAAATGTATCTACCTACCTTTATCCATGTAGTTGCCTTATCTACTTAGACACCCACAGCCCCAATCAGCCACCTAGTGCTAGTAGAGTTTTCCAAAGCCTTTTTGCACAATTTGAGAAGAAAAGTTTTGAGGCTGGGTCCTGTTTCCAGCTAATTGGAGGCTGCTCTGAAGAGCCCTAAACTGCTAGACACCTGTAATTCAGTTTCAAAAGCCTTTGATTAAACTTTTGTGACATGCCCATTAGGGGATCCTGTGCCTCAACACTCTACACACATGTTAGTCTGGTATCAACTTCTGAACATACCAGTCTGGTCTTTGTATTAAATACTCTAAAAAAAATTCATATGAGCCCAGTCATTGTCTGGTATCAACTTCTGAACATACTAGTCTGGTTTTGGTATTGATTCCTTCAAAAAAAATTCATATGAGCCCAGTTGTTTTCAAAACTTTTGAACTTTGCTTCCCCAGATGCTCAGAACTTCCTTGCTTTAATCCTTCATCTTCCTTGCTTTTATTCTTCATCGATGCTCCTTATTGCCATGCTAAATCGCACCTCCTCTATACAAAGCTTGAACACAAATCTTATCAGCTAGCACACAAAACTCAATAACAAACCCAAGTACAGAATGTTCATCAAAGTTGTGGCATCCCTTGTGCAAGTTGTCATTATCGTCAATCTTCATGAACAAACAGTCAAAAGGTGACAATCACATCCCCATGTAGAAATGCACAAAAAGTGAAACCCTAAAGATGTTTGCCCTTTCACAAGACATGCCTTTAGGTCATATATGCAACCATTCCCATCTTGATTTAGCTACACCTTTGTAGCTTCCATCAGATCACACTCTAAAATAGAAAAGTTGCAAATCTTTTCGTGCTCAATCCCTATGAGCTTCATCTTGTCCCTTAATGATGTAGATGTGGCCACCTTCATCAAACTCAGCATTGCCCTTCCCAACTTGCCTCAAGATGCTTCTTCTTGCTAGGTTTCATCTTCATCATGTCCTTTTCAACAACAAAACATGGAAATATGTGTTTCCCTTTCTTGAAGCATAGGTATTTCTTTGTTTTTGTTGTGCCTTCTCAACATTCCCTAAAATGGTCTTGTGCATTCTAGCAATCAATTTGATTTTAACAATCACCTTCATCATCTTTTCAATTCCAATTTCTTCATCAATTTCCTATGTCAACATGTTCAAGTGATTGTCCACCTTCATTCAACCTAGGGGTATGACCCATTAAAATCATGAAAGGTGAAAATTTGGTATTGGCATGTATTCCACACTTATATCCAAACAACACATGTTGTAATGCTGAGTCCTAATTTTCTATGTATTGTTGAAGTCCAAACAACACAATGTCATTATGTTTGATGGTATTTATCATTTGTTTTGCCATGCATTATAATGTGGCCATTGTGTTGTTATGAATTGGTGTTGTATTTTGTAGACTTTGCACATATTGTCAAATTCACCAACCCATTCTCCACCATTGTTAGTCTTTAAAAATTTAGGTATGCCATATTATTGAATAAGTTTATTCTCTAAATTTTTATAACTATGGTTGTAATGTGATCAAGCATTACCTTGGCCTCACACCATTTCAAATAATGATCAATGTTAACTAATATGTATTTGTTGTCAAACTAGTCTCATGAAGCGAGCCAACTATGTCTAAAGCTTTGTGGTAAAACAAGTCATTGAATTGGTATGCTTTTGAAGTCCTTAGCATCGAATCTAATGTTACTTCTTTTTTTCACTAGTTGACATTGAGGATATGCTCTCACTATCTTGTTCACCTCCTTAGCGCAATTGTGCCAATAATACCTTTTATAGATTTCAGCCAAAGTATGTTGTTCACTGAAGTGTCCTAGTTCAAAATGCATGTCCTTTATGATTTATTTCCTTTCATCCAATTTTCGCAATCTATCATCCATCATCTATGTGAGTCATTTGAAAACCAACACATCACCATGCCAATAGTAATTTAGTATTCACTTCTTGACTTTGTTTGATTCTTGTGCTACGAATTCATCGATCAACTTTCCTCCATTCAAGACAATGAGACACAAGTGACATCATGCCAAATGTCTACATTGTGTTCATTGTCCCAATTCTCATTTTTTTCCTCCTTAGTAAACTTTCCTAGGTCATCCCTCGTATCCACCAACTCCTGAGCAACCATAACCAACTCCAAATACAAAATGCCATTATTAATATGCATATTTTTGCTTGAAGTGATTAACAACATTTATTTCTTAATGGGTAAACCTGAGATGTTCCAACAACTTTTGGAATCTTAACATCCTTTTGACTTCCTTGTAATTGCATTTCCAATTCTTGTTTTTTAAATCCACCATGTAGATTTGTGGAACCTCATATTTGTCAGTCATTATCTCATCATGTATGAGACTCCTACCTTCCATTTCTCTAAGCATCTTCATGTCTTGTATTTGATCAACAAAGTTTTTATCTTTTGCCACTAGGTTGACAAGGTTGCAACTATGTGCATCAACATTACCATGTTTAAAACATGTTCTATGTATGATCTTGAAGTCAAAATCTTATAACATATCTATCCACCTGCCTTGTTTCATATAAACATCTAACATTGTTGTTACCATTCCAACAATTTATGATTCATTTTCAATGTGAAATGGTTTCTGTATATGTATTACCTAAAATGCATAATGTCACAAATGAGTGCATAACATTCTCCTTCCATTGGGTGAAAACATTTATATTTTGATGAAAATCCTTTGTTAGTGTAGGTAATCACATGCTCCTTCCAACCATCCTTTTGAAACATAATCATTCCCACCCCTCAAGTAAACCAATCCACATCTAGGATGAAAGCCTTGTTGAAATCTAACCTCCACTAATGCCATTTTTAATGTTTCAAAAACTCCTTGGCAAACAAGCACCCACCTAAAATTTGCATAGCCCTTGATGTAGTTTTTATAGTATTTAATTAAACCCTAAAATGCACAAACATTTGTGATAGAAATTTGGTGCTGAAAATTCAACCACTTCCTTTATTTTTAAAGGGTCAAACATAGTTCCTTTTTTATTGATTACATGCCTTACAAATTTTATGCTCTTAACTATAAAAACACACTTGTTGGGATTTAGTTTGAGATTTACTTCCTTTAGTCTTGTTAACACCATGCATAAGTGTTTCATGTGTTTAGACCAAGAAGTATTATGCACATTTAATACATCCACAAACACCTTCAAAAATTGTTGCATCCATTCTTGAAACATTTCTATCATTGTCCTTGTGAAAGTACTTGTGACATTCTTTAAACCAAACAACGTTATTGTCCAATTAAAAATCCCAAATTATGTTATGATAATAGTTTTTTTAATGATTCCTAGCACCATTCGAATCTGCCAAAAACCACTTTGTAGGTTTAAAAAAAAAGAATATTTAGATTGTCCAAGCTAATTGAGAATGTCATCAATCATGGGAAATGTATTTTCTTAGTCAACAAGTTCAAAGGCATGTAATCCCCCATAGAAGTGCCTACTTCCATCCTTCTTAATTAGTAATGTAACCTTGCAAGCATACCCTAAAGTACTTGGGGCACATCTTGCCTAGAACAAATAATGTTTGATTTTATTTATTGATTTCAAATTCCTCCCATAATGACAACGAGTTAGGAGTAGTTCAACAAGGCAAAAAAACCTTGAGTGTCAATGTAATGTTTTCCCATAAAACATCATCCTAGCTTTGATTTGTTCCATGCAAACACATTAACAAACTTATCTAATAGTTGCCATAGTTGTTTCAAATTTTGCAAGTCCAAGTTTGGATCAACCCTAATTTTCCTCCTTATATCCAGTAAGTGTTTATTTGCTCCTAATTGTTTTTCATTGCATTGTGAACTTCCTTCATCCGCATCAACTTGAAACAAATCAAGTAGGTTGTCAAGTTGACACCAATCTATGTCCCTTGATTCATCATCAAAGTTGACCCAATTGAACCAATCTTAATAATCATCATTAGATGATGATGATTCTTCCATGAGTCTCTTTCATTTCTACTCAAATGTTAATGCCAAAATTTGTTTAGATTATTCATCTTTGACTAAAGCTTCCAACCCATGATCATTCAATTCCAACTTTTTGTCCTTCTCTTCTTGTAGAATCAACCTAAGTTGATTATCACTTGCATTTTAATCTAATTTTTCCTCATCATCATCCATTAATTCATAATCATATTCAAGTTTTTCATGGAACTAGAAAGTTTTAGATTGATACAATTCTCCTAGATTTCTTATCCTTTAGGTGCTTCCATATTTCTACTTATCCCTAATTTGAACTTATTGGAATTTTGACACAAAATAATTATTCATTCATTGAAACATGTTGATCAAGTTTAATGGCAACACATGTACATCAACATTCAAGCCATGGCACACTTGGATGAATTGTCATTCAATGTCAACAATAACTCCAATCTTGACGAGGATATTTAGTCCTAGCAATATATCATACCCATCAATGTTGTCAACCATGAAATTCATTTACCATACCATTTCTCCCACACAAATTGAGAGATCAACGATCTTTTCCATTGCCTATGTCACCACTCTTGAAGTTGTTTTGTAAAATTTTAAATCCACCGACTAAGTACATTATGCCCAATTCCCTTACCACATTAGCAATAATGATTGACATCAAGGCTCTAATATTGATTAACCCCCTACTGATGTAATTGTTCATCTCCATCAACAAATGAATGGTCTTGTTGCATGTTTTTATTGATGTTGATTATCCTGAAGGCGGGGACAATTAATGTAACCATTGCCACTTAATTTGATTGTAAAACTTCATCTCATTTCCTTCTTGCCAATTTCACCAAACCTTCCAAATACTCCAACACACTTGTTATAATGAAAATAATTTCCATACAGTTCAAGGATATTCAAGCCTTTCATGAAATGGGATATGATTTTTGACCTCATATGGTCGCCTCCATCCATCCCAAGTTATATGTCACCACCATCACCCCTAGCACATGTGGCCTCCCTTTCAACACTAGGTGTTGTACCAACTAATACATTCATAGCTATCCTTTTCTTTGGCACCTTGACATGATAAAACACATCATAATTAGGACCACAAATCTTATTTGATTAGACCAAGGTAGCTTCCTGGTCATTCACAAGGACTTCTAGGAAGTTTGTGGCAACTATTTCACTTTTAATGTTATTTTTCCAACATTTTTTTTCAACATATACCATTTTGCCACATAAGTTGCACTTGAAACCATAATTATCTATCTTATGTAATCCTCCACACTTTTGGCATTTTGACCTAGAGTTGGCATATTTTCAAGAAGTCATGGCTTGGTGATCTTTTGCCTTGTAGATTTGGCACCTAGTGACATAGCTAAATCCTTTTAATGTAGCAATTGGCCACAATTTTGTTTGTCTCTTTAAAAATTTGACCAAGAAGTTATTAAATACCTAGGCCTATTTATCAATTGTTGCATTTTTGTTCACAAATTCTTCTTATTCCTCCTTAAGGTGTTCATATGGTGTTTCCCCCAATTTTCCAAGCACTTTTTCCACCTCCAAAACAACAACCAACAAATCCCTAACAACACACAATTTTTTAATTCCAGCCTTAAGTTTGATAAAAATCTTCATCTCTTTTCAACCTCCTTAATTTTTCCCTTAATGAAGACCTCCTCCAACATGTCCTACTACAATTGCACTCATTGTTCCAACTCTTAGTTGACTACGTCAAGCTTCACCCTAATTTCCTTTGGGTCCATAATCCCATATTTTTGGCATTTGCTCCATGGCAGCCTTCAAGGCAACCCAATCTACATGAGCCAATTCAATCCTTTTATACCATTCTTTTGCATTTCCCCTCAAATTGAAGTGTGCAATCTTGAAGAGTTTGACCTTATTGTAGTTTTTCTCTTTTGCAACCATCTCCAACCTCTCAATCTAGCCAATAACATCTTAAAATTCTTTTCCCCAAAACAATTCATCCATTCCCTTAAGGTTGGTCATTTTATCAAACTCCAACAATCTCCTTTCAATACAATTATATGTTTTGATGTGGGTTGTCACTGATCCTAATGAAAGATCCAATAGAAAGTTATTGCAAACCATATTGCATCTTAACTTCATGTTCAAAATTCCAAATCCATTCTCCTTCATAATATTCCTTAACCCTCAAACCAAAACCTTGGATTCCTCCCCTAAATGTTTTAGGCATATTGTTTTATCCCTTACAACAAACAACTCATCAATTTTAGAAAAGAAAACTTCATTTGTGATGAGGTGAAATTGGAACTACATAGATTCACAAATCTTTTATTCTGGGAACTACCTTAGTTTTCTCATGCAATTCAATACTCAATAGGCTAAACAAAGATGACAGAAAATTAGTATCTAGTGTGTTGGTGGGTGACAATTGTCCAACTTCTAGCTCCATCACCCGTTTTCAACCAAATAAAAACTCTTGTGTAAAAATCAACATGGGTTACAGAGATAGTTAGATCTCGAACTTGTGCTCTATTTGAATTCAATCCCACTATGTGGACCACACCAAATCCTTGTAGTTGCAAGATGATAGCTCCATCTTTGGGTAGGATGTCAAACCTAGCAAAAGGAAAATCAAATCACTTGCAGCCATAATTTTATCTCTACATTGTGCTTCTTCCAAATCTTCCCTTCTATTTTTATCCATTATACTACTATTGGTGCTTCAATTTATCTAAATCATCACAACCAACCATGGTCCAAAATCACAATAAAACCCTTATCAATTTCCTTGAAAGAACTACTGTAATACCAAAAATGGGGGTGGCAATGAATTGCCACTAGTAATAGAATTACACAATGTTAAAAACAATCCACATAACAATGTTGAATCCTTTTTATTTGTGATATCCTTGGAACACAATTTCAATAATCCACCACACCATCACAAAACAAAGTTGTTGTATCCTATAAACAAATAAACATCTTAATACACTTTGATGGGATTGTTGAAATCAATTTGATCAAACTTTCTCGATTCACCTCTTTCGTTTGTCAACATGTATCATCCAATTATCCAACAAACACAAATCCACAACATTAAGATCTTGTTTTCTACTCCCTTGATGGCAAGAATCCCTCCCAAACCCAACACACAATAAAACCCTTTTTTTCATAATCCACCCAAGAATATAAATCCCAACCCTAAAGACTCAAATGTGGGATGTGTCGGTGAATTCTTGACACATCATTACTTCCATTCTCTAGTTCTAGGTCAAGGAATACATGAAAAACTTCTACATTCTATTTTACAACTTCCAATTCACTATTCCCTATGCAATGAAAAAGAAATACATTGGATACAATGATTTCTTGTAGAACCTAAAAAACAACCAACACATGTAAGCTTAAAGATATGCACTTCGCTTCTTTAGATGCTCATAATTTCCTCACTTAAATCCTCCATTGATGTTCCTTATCACCATCTTCAATTGTATCTCCTCCATACAAAGCTTCCACACAAATCTTATAAGCCAACACACATAACTCAAAAACAAACCATGTATAGAAGGTTCATCAAAGTCGTGACATCCTTTATGCTAGTTGCCATCGCTGTCAATCTTCATGAACAAACAACGAAAAAATGATGATCACATTCCCGTGCATAAAGGCATAAAAAATAAAACCCTAAAAATGTCTTGCTTTTCATAGGACATGCCGTTAGGTCACACTCGTCCACGACTGGTATTGCCTTAGGTTCCACCAACCTGGTATGGTCCTTATTACCAATGTTGATACCAGGCACATGCCTATATACCAAACATACAAACCTCTCGATCTTTTTGTAGTGTAAATTGAGGGTGTCTTACCTAACACAATCCAACGTCCATGGTGAGTGGGCATTCGAAAAAGTGAAATGTTTGCTTGAGCAGGCATTTCACTTTTTGCAAACATGTCGCTTTTCGAAATGCTCACATTACCTTGTTTAATTTTTTTATTGTGATATCCAGATACCCTCCAAATCTAAATACCCTCTGGGTATTATAGTTACACTAATGTTGGGTGGGTGTATTTATGCAACCCCAATATATATAGACTCATACTGGTCCTGCTGTCAAGGAACCAACCAAATTGGTATCATCTTATTGGAATAGTGTTATGATACCCTTATAGCTCTATGTGGTGGTCCAATGATACCTGAGACTCACTTGGTACATAATTTGTGAATGTACAAATTGTGATTAATATTGCCACTTCTCATTTGATAGGTGTTATGCAATAATAATGAGCTTTGGGTTTTCATGGCTTTTGAATAACATGCTTGTCCATTCTTCCATAATAAAATAATAATAATAATATTGTTGTTGAAATATAAGCATCCACATATTCTAGTATTGGTGATATATATTAAAATTTATTATATACTATTGTGGCTTGTGTAGCTAACAATTTTCTTTGAAAAAGTTGGTCAATAGTTAATAACTCTTGCACTGTAGGTCTAAACAACACTAAAGCACCCTGACACACATGTACTCGTCAAAGAGGTGGTATCAAGAGCATGATGGTGGATATTGTGGTTTGGTAGATCTCATCATCACAAACAAATAAAACAAACAAATAAACCTTCATTAATAGATACTAGTATAGCATGTGTCAATGGCCCAAGCATGTACTAGTTACCAAATTAATTTCCCCTTCCAAACCCATTTATTGTAATTTCATTGAATTTCCAATGACACAAACTACTCAAAATTCAACATCTATCACACCTTATTAGGTCTTAAAATTTCCCAATCTTCATTAAATCTTACTCATCGAGTGTTTCCAACACCTCCCAAAAGTTTTCCCAAATTTTCTTATAATTTTTTAATTTTACTCTAAATGAATTTTCAATGAAAATTTTGTCCAATATTCAATAACTTCTCCACCAAAGGTAAAAATCAGTGTTGTGTGATTTTTTGATTTTCCAAAAAACCATCGATTTTGAGTATTAAAATAAAGTTAGTATCAAAGAACTAATGGTTTTCGTGAAAGAACTGACATTCTTTCCCAGTTTTTAAGGTTCTTTGATTTTTCAAGTTTTTGCCAAGTCAATTCCGGTAGGAGGGTACCACAAAAATACGATTGACTAGTTTGGTTATGGGGGTGAGGGTTTCAGAAAATGGAACCATTGGTTATATACCATCTATATGTATAATATGTGTCACAATTAACATTAAATACATTAAAGCCACATGTCTCATGAGGGATGGCCTTCTCTATGAGAAAAACCATATTCTCTTGTAGTGGATGCTCATCACCTAATCATGATGGGTCAAAAAATTGAAAAAAAAACATTGAATACACCTACCACAAAACTATAAATATTATATATTTTTACACTTTTTTTAAACTATCAACTAAAATAAGGTTAAAAATGTGTAATGTATCTATCTACATGAGAGCATCTCCAGCTGTGCTCAGTATGTAGTAACCCTTTGCAAAAAACTTTCACATCCAAGTTTTAGTTATGTACTCTTTTACAACCTCACCCATACAACTGAAACTGGTACAACAAATAGGTGGGGAACTACTAATAGCAAACCACCTGGACAAATCATTATGATCAACCCTAAACTATGATCAAAAGAAGTGAGTGACCAAACAATAAACCCAAGCATGATGCAAACAAGTTGCTAATAGGTGGAGATAAGGAGTCAAAGGTATGAATGAATGTATGTACAAGATCAAAGAGATTGTGGCTGTGGATTTTAAGAATTGAAGTTGAATGCATTGCCTTGTTTTTTGTCACATGTTTTGGGAATGAAAATAAATCATGAAGCTTTGCATTTGTGCTGAATTGTAATTCAATATTTTAGCAAAAACACTTTGTAGAGTATCAAAAAAAAATAGTTTATTTCATAATTTGTTATCAATATTGATTATGCAACTTCAGTGTTTCATTTCCACTACCATAATAGGGTAAAGGCATTCTTAATTGGTACTGCGGGGGAAAATTTGAACTTTAAGACATTGCAATTGTGGATCCAAGATGTCAGAATGAGATGAAGATGTGCATGTATCTAATAAGGTCAAAAAACAATCATATTGAACATTGTCAACAAGATATTCAAGAAAATTGACGTGTTTTTATGCTAATTAATAATGGTAGTAAAATCAAATAAATTCTCAGTAGGCATAATGACTATTTTGAAAAGGCTATGAATAGGTAATATTCCTTTTTGAAGAAAAAAAACATTATAAGGAAAAAAAAAAGAGTTAAAGTTGTCAAGTTTTTATAGTTGGTTTCTAATGTGTAACCATGTTAATTAAAAATTTTGAACTTAAAATTTGGTTTATAGCCAGATTTGGCTAAATCTTCCTAGTGATGATGGTCACCGGTTTTTCTACATCTTTTTATGGATGATTGCCACTTAGGCTACATTAAAAATTTCCTTAAAAAAACACTGGAACTTGTGTTGTTGTATAAGGGACTGGTTTTCACTTGTATTCATTTCTCTGGATGGAATGAGCATAGAAGACCATCTAATCTTCAGCTGGAGCAAGTTGGTCAAAAGGTTCAAGCTGAAGATAGGGTTGAGAGCCAAGGTGGGAAGGGGTGGGGTACAAGTGAGTGACATAGTGTCAACCATCATGTGAAGAAGAGATAGGTAACCTGCACATGGAGTCAGACAGAGAGAATCTCTTCAAATGCAAAGGGATCTGAGTCAAAATGAAATCCATTTATTGTTGTCCCTCCTAACTTAACCCCTAAAGGACGAGGTGCATCATGGATGTTTTTGGGTACAATGTTATTTTAAATTTCAAACTGTCCTAATTTCTGGAGAAAAAAAGCTTTTATTCAAAAAAATTGAAAAATGTTTTGTTTGAAGCAGGTGTCTAATGATGACAGTTACTTGGTGTAAAAAATTAACTCTGCCTAGAAAATGATCAAAAACACCATCACTAAGGAAGCTTCAAATTTTGGAGGCTTTGGAGGCTTACACACAGAACTATTGTATGTGATTTTATGATGCTTGTCACAGCAGATAATCAATCAACTAAAGACATTGTGAAGCTGGCTGCCATACATCACTCCTACTACTTCCAACTTTCAGAGCTTGGATTTTGAAGCTTGGGTTTTTCTTTTTTTTGGAAAGCACAACAACAGACCCGACCTGACAAGCCGTTGGCAACCTCCGAGTCAAGCTCAAGGGCAGAGTGCTGGCAGGATTTTCACCTGCATACCAGTGGGGGTTTGAAACCCAGACCCTTTCTGAGGTTCCAGGGTCCCCATATACCCTATACCACTCAGCCATCAACCTGGGGTTGGAGCTTGGGTTCTCAACTTTGCAGCCTTCTAGGGTGATGATGTTTTAGGGACTCAAATGAGTAGACCCTACAACATCAATATGGCATTCAATGAGCACTAAAACAAAATTTTAAATTTTGTTCACAAACAATTAATGCATCACCAGTGTGATGATGATTCATCTGGTGGATACATTCAATCCAAACACTGACCACCCTGATGAAATTTTAACAATCAACATTTAGAACCCATTTTGGTCAGAAGGAAATTGTGGAGCTCTTGAGGGCTTATAAGTGACCAACCATCAAAATTCTGAGAACTCTTAGAGCTCATCCAAAAGATCATCCCATAAAAAATTCAATAATCAATACTTGTGTGGGGCCCCACTGTCAAGTGTAGTAGTAAGGTGATAATGAACTGTGTTGATATATCATGTGTTTGGTTGGGGGCATACCAGGGGACCACAAACCTTACACCAAAATTAAGTTATAGCAGAGATGGGTACATTGGGTACATTGGGTACATTACATACATGCACACTTCTTCACTTGGATGATTAATTGGGTATTAATAATTGTGGGGATGTGATCCTGATCTTCATAAATAGGATGTTTTGCTTTCTTCCTGTTGCTCTGGCATCTGTCTGGTGTTTGCCATTCTTGGATTCAGTCATTGAATCCCCTCCTCCTTTCCTCTCTGTGGTGCACAATTTGACTTCACACTAACTGTCAACTTTTGTTGCTTTCCCCTTGTTTGTTGCTAGTGGAGGTGAGGGGATTTCAAGTGGGTGATTTTATGTCAGTTTTTCTTTAAGCTCTTTCCAGTGTTTTTTTTTGGTTCTTTTTTCCCGCTTTTGTGGTGTAGGCACGTTGGCAACCATCCACAGGAGGATCTAGCCAGACTTTTACTAAAGGCTCTAGGTCTGGCAAACCCAGTCCAAATACGCTCCTTTTTCAGCAATTTTTTTCCAACAAAAATTCAAAAAAAGCATTATGCTTCTCATGACTTTGGGTTTGGGGGGGGGAAGTGTCATGATTTGTTCTTGTTCCCTTAGCAGTTCACCCTCTTTGGAGGATTTTTCATTTGCTAGGACTTGGGTCTTTCCATCTTGTACCTTTTTCTTCCCCTTTGTTGGGTGCTTTGTTTTCTTAATGATTGGCAGGTTTTCATCATTTTGTAATGGTCGCAGTTCCCCAAAAAAATCATATTTTTATGAATTTTTTCCAAAAACAAAATCAGCTCTTCAAGTTCATTGTATTGTATTTGGTTGGCAAGTTTAGTGAGTCATCACCTTTTCATTATGGGCTTTGCCAATGAAGATTGCTATTTGTACCCTTTTGAAGCAAATAAGTTAGTCACAATTTCTTCTTGTAATGAACTCGTGTTTTCTTCCTCTATTATCTCAAAATGTAAAAACCTATTTTTGTTTTGCCTCTATTATTTAGGGCAATGGTGGGGGTAACTTTGGTTCATTCCAATGGTTGCTTATAAGAGCATTATATTATGGGATGTTAAATATCCTAATGAGCTATATATGGAGCTTTATTAAAATGTTATTTAACCTAGTTAGCCCTCTAGGTGGCACTGACGGGTCTAACCCTTACACCTTGTGGAAAACATGTTCCATCATCAATTGATAATCCATTGTTGATTACAACCTACAAATGTCTTGCATTGAAAATTTTGGTTTTGACACATCATTCAAATAATGTTTTGTAAGATATATGGTTTAAAGTAGAAGCACCACCAACTACAAGCTTGGTGGTTTATAAAATTCCATTGTTTTTTTAAGGTAAGAAGGAAGGTTTCTTCAAGGAAGAACAAATGTGTTCCTACACTAATGCTTAAGGTTTGTGAACTTAGTTTTATGGCAACACTAGGTGTTGATGTAGTAGCATTCAATGCATTTGATTATAGGAATAATTGAGATTTACTTAGGGTTGAAGGGTTTGTGCATTGAAAGGTCAAAATTACAATAACTTATGTTCAAATTATCAACTTTAAGTTATTGTTTGCATTTTTTTTTTTGAGGTTTAAGGTTTTAAGTGTGCATGAAACCATGGAGCCTACAGATACCAATGTTACAATGCCATTAAGTGCAAATTCAAATGATGTTAATCCATGCCCAACACCCAGTGGCATTATTGTGATGTAATTATAGGGGCTCCCAATAGTAACAGGTTTCTTATTATTGCAAAAAAATGATTTTGACACAACAAAATCAAACAATGCATCAAAATACAAAGGCAAAAATGTAGTTATGCAAGTAAAAGGGGAAGGAGACCAACGATATTTATTGTTAAAAAGGATGTTGTTTTATGCATAAGAAAATCCTTACATGATCGGTTTACTTGGTTGACAAATATATATCAACATCATCACAAATGCATTAACATGATTGATAGAGAGGGTACCTTTTTCACTAGCAACTTATTTTGTAATCAACTACAATCATAAAAAGCTTACCTTGTAAAACTCTAATGACCTTGTTGCCAATGTTTATGAAACTCATGTGAAAAGAAATTTATTTTTGAAATATAAAGGATTTTCTATCTCTATGTGTAAAAGTTTAGGTCTATGGAATAATGTTTATAATATGCAAGACCATTAATTTATTTCGCAATTGTAACTCTAAAATTTTGGTGTCAAATGGATGACTACTTGCAAATTCACCTATTTGCTTCGAAACGAACAATTCAATCACAATATTGTTTTCATCACAATTTTGAAACAAGACAATATAAACGAAATAAACACAAACAAATGAATGTCTACTCGCTTTGCATTGCATAACATAAAGAAATGAAAGCATGGGAATATTTATTCATGTACATAGACCTTTGGAGACATCTCATGGAAAAAGAATTTTGGAAATAAGATATGTAGTTTTTTTTTGTATTTATATGTAACTTGGTGTGTATGTGCAATTCGGTTCTTAATCACTTTCCTAATTAGAGATTCAATATGTAATGTAAGGAGGTTTGGATGTCATAATCACAATTTCCAAACAAATATAAATCAACAAGAAAAATGTGAATAAGTGAGTGTTTGTTTTCATTGCAATGCATTTAAAATTGAAAATACATGTACAAATGTTTTTAGATATAATCTTTCTCCATAAGTTGATTTGTATGTGCAAATGAATTCCCGATAATTTTTCAATTGGAGACGTTTGTGACCTATGGTCTAACCTATGTCTCGAAGACATGGTCAAGGCATGGCCAAGGATATTTTTTGCTATGTTTGGTATGCCTCTTTTCTAACATGTTATGGTGCTCTAAGGGAATTATGTATGTAAGGTGGTTAATATGTGGAATTTGATTCCCAATAATTTTATCTTAATCGCAATTTTGAACCAAGGTAGGTTATAAAAAAAAAGGAAAAAATGAGTGCCTACTTTCATGTTGCAATACATTTAGTGAAGAAATGAAAACATGATAGTAGTTAGGCATATGCATACATAATTTTGGAGATTGGAACTAGGAAATTTTTCCTAATTATAATTTGAGGTGAATGTACTTTACAAACGAAAACAAAACCAATGTCTTACATACTTGCAATATTGCAATGGATATAGTACAAAACTAACTACATGAAAATATTTACTCGTTGTAGAATATTAGAGAGAAGAATTTTTAAAAAATATTTTGAGTGTTTCATATCTTTTTGTGTAAGGTGGTTTATATGTGGAATTGGGTTCCCAATAATTTTGGAGATCTCTAACAAGAACATTATCATAATCACAATTATGAAGCATTTGTAAATCAACAAGAAAAAGGCAAATCAATGTTTTACATACTTGCTTTGCAATGGATATAAAAATAAAATGAAAGCATGAGTAGTTATTCGTGTGTGAATAGAATTGAATAAATAGGAAACATATAAACTTATCTAAATCTGTGTGTGTAGTTGGGTTTGAAGTAAATTATGTTCATACAAGTTGTGGACATATTACAAGTGTTGGGAAGTCCATAGGGCAAAAGCAAAATGTAGAAATCCTTAATGCAAGATAGTAGACATTTTTGTCTAACATTGTATCTTGAGGAGGATGCAAAACTCACACTACATTTATGAACTCAACATAAGTTAAGATTTCAAATCGATCACATGTGAAATAATTAAAATGTTGTGTTGTTTGTTTTAAGATTAATAAACAAGTAATGCATTATTTACTTTTGGATGTGTGAGGGTATTTGGTGGGGATGATTTGATACGATCTTAACCACATATTATGATTGGTGGTGATTGTGTTTTTAATTTATTTCCTAAACATTATTTTTTGACTTAATTTCAAATTGCAAAACAAAGGTATAAAAATTATAGTGTTTTTATGTGGAAATAATTGTGAATATTTCAGTTGGTGTGGGTTTGCCCAATTTTTTTTAAAAAAAACACCTTATTGTTGTAATTTGAAATTTTAGAATGTAGGATATTTAAATGTTCAATGCATGACATTTGCAAGTTGTAATTGGTAGTGAATGACACAAGTATTGTTAACGATGCATCATGTTTTGCTAATAGTGTGAAGGCTAGGCCCATTAATGCCATTTGGTCAATTTGTTGGGCTAATTGATGCTTTATCAACATTCCACATATATTTTTTTAAGGGGCATTTACCATCTTACCATAATGTTTTGCAAGTTTTAAACAATTGGGGTTTAGGGCTAATTTTGACTTGATGGTGTTAATAGGTGGGGGGTTATGCTATGAAAGGCCTCTATTTGGGGGCACATTATGCTTGTAAGGCCCTTCAACAATTGACTTTTACTTATTTTACAACTAGTTTCAACAAGTACCAAATTTTGGTTTGGAATAAGTTGACAAAATTTGTGTGTGTTTTTTTCAAGACTTCAAATTTGTGAAGTCCCAATTTGGCAATGATCCATGGAGACAATTTAGCCAATTTTTTTAATAAAAAGCAGAATATGAAAATGAAAACATTTAAACATATTTTCTATATTTTAATTACATATTAGAGCTTAATATAAAAAAATTCATCTTTTAAAAAATTCAAATTTTAATACTTATTTTTCACATTTTTGGAAAAAAAAATGTCAATTGGTGAAAGTTTCTTGAAAGAAAAGATCTTGGCCCATAATGACATCATAAACCCCAAAACATGGTTTTTTTTTCCCCAAATTTTCCAAGTAAGGCAAATGGCTACCATGTGCTTATGGTGCTTGTGGTGGTATGCCAAGGTGGCATATTTATTTTTGGTTCGGTCATTCCAATTGGTCATGCAAAATTAGTTAGCTTTAAAAATGGTTAAATGAAATAATATTGGTTTGTAACTTGGTGGTGAGAACCCAATGAACATTTTAAGTACAAGGGGCTATAATCCATCTTGGTCAATATTAATGTCTTCAAATTTCCAAATATCCTTCCTAGAATGGCAACACAAACCAAAGTTATAAACAATATAATTAGTCTAATGTCAAGGTTGAAAGCATTTACTATAAATTTTTTATGCATTCCTTTATTTTTTAGTAATTATTTCTCCACAAAGGTCAAGATAATGCAAATTGTTTTTCATACACTAACATGTATTGCAAGATCAACATCAAACACAAGCTGAAAAAAATATCCACATACACATTTTTTGAATTCATTAATCACTCCTCCAACTTTGGCAACATGTAGAAAAATTACCTACCGCCATGAAAGCAAAGTAACACATTGCCTATCATTGACTCATTGTAAATAGAAATTCTTGAGCTATAAGAATTATTGTAGTTGATGCATTTTTCTATTTAGATTATTTAGTTGGAGGGCTAATTCTCAATTATGGAGTTTGTGCACCTCCAACATTGATACTAGGCCTAAATCAACCCACACACAATCAATATCATCCATTTATGGAATAATACATGTATAACCATTTTACCACCTTTTTTAATGTTTCCCTTTTCTTTCACACATCTTTTTGATCAAATTGGTTTTAGAAATTCCTTTAAAAATATGTTCATTATCCTTTCAAGCGTACTTTTGCATGTACATATGCTTCTTCAAGAAAACAAGTAAAATGGAAGTGGTTTTTGGTCAATTGCTTGAGCTTGCATGCTTATATTATTTCCTAATAAGGGGACGAAATGATATTGAGTAAGATGCATTCCACAATGGGTTTCAGGAGCAATGTGTCTCTAATCATGGACATCACAATAAACACAATGGGCCTAGTAGTAGCAAAATTTGCCTCAAAATTGTGATTTCATTAAAAATGTTATACCTAAAATGGCACCCAAGGCAACACAAAATGATTAGATGATGAAGACAAACATTATTGTTGTCTTATTTTTCTTCTTCCTATCAATCACATATTTAAAGCTACATGGGATGCATGGTTTGTAATTATTTATACATCAAGCTCATGTACCTCCTCTTGTTGAAAGCAACAACTATTCACCACAACTTTATTTATGAGCTTGAATTGATGTTATAAAGTTATAGTTTTGGGCTGTTGATTTTTTAATATTGTAATTGTAATTTTCCAATGGAAATCATTAATGAAGTAGAAATTCATATATAGTTGTTTGGGTTTGGATCTACTTTGCAAAACACAATACTACATATAATGTTTGTAATGAAACAATTATGTTTTTTGAATTTCTTACGATTCTTCGCACTTTTAGAAATGTGAAAAAACCATGTGACATTCACAATTGTTAGTATTGTTTCATTTTCAACACCATGTGTTTATACATCCTTGTAAGTTTTCCATGATTTATTAATTTTGACTTCCTCTCATGTGTAACTCCTCCCAACAACTTATGATAACTATATTCAAAATCATTAACATGCCTATCAAGTTTTAGTATCTATGAAAATTTACCTCTGTGAATCCATCAATTCTCTATGAAACACCATGACCCATAGAAATAAAACCATGGTAGAGAAAAACATACACAAACAATAATTCTTCTTTTTTCTCTCATTTTTTTTTCTTTCACACACATAATTCTTTTTTTTTCAAGAACATTAACATGTTTTTTTGCAACAAAAAACACATTTGAAACAAGCAAGCAAACATGGTTATATGTCCTTGTGATGAGATTATACTAATAATTTTGAGCTTCATAGGTTAATTAATCAATTAATCAAAATAGACAATAATTAAATATGTGCATCATTGAATGCCCATTTTCGGCATGCAATTGCTAAAAATTGAAATAGAAAAGTTCAAAATTGCAAAACCCTAAAAAAATCTTTACATTTATTGGACCCACATGGCAAATTGTTATCAATTGCCATCTACTTACACCAATTTGAAGGGGATTTGAACTCCAATCCTAAAGGGATCATGCCCTTTGTAGCTCAAGCCTTACTTCACCCAACCATGAATTCGAAAACAAATTCAAATCTTCAAGGTGTTTAATTTGAAATCCCAAACAAATTCACCGCCATTGACAACCAAAGTAAGGTGAAATTTTCTTCATTATGTGAGTAGAAGAGAATAGACACATGTCAAAACCCAACAATTGTTCAAAATGGACCTTTGGCACCTTGATACGAATTTAATAACACATCAGTAGAATAAACTTGGAATAGAAACCCAAATTGAAATCAAATGAACCTCAATTAATAGCTTGAAAAAAACCAAAAATCAAACCCAACTTGTGTAACTACACCTTTCTATATTGTTTTTGTTTTTCATTCCATTCAAAAATTTCAAAATATAACAAAAAGGTTTCCAATGGATAAAAGGTTTATGCATACATCCTTACAACTAGGTTCATATGGGTTGTAAGGTGATTTTGGAACTTGTTGAATTCATGAAACTCAGGTTGGAGAATGTGCATTTGTTCTTCACATTGCCCAAAACCATGACCATGCATAATTACATTAATTTGAACCACTTAAAAAGTCATTACATTAAAATCCCACAACTTCATACCTTCTCCCACAATCATGTAATCAAGTTGTAATCATGACAAGGCAATGATGTGGCAACTTAACAATGGTTTTGCACGGTCAATTTTTTTTAAAATGATTGCAGATCAAGAAGGACGGGGTCTAGTAATGAGTAAATTGGTTGGAGAAATCTTTAATTTGCCTTTGGGTGCCCAAAGTGCACTTTGATACCAAATGACATGCAAACATAATTTCTACCAGTGAAACTAGCTTGTACTATGGATAAGTTTAGTGGCATCAAGAACAAATCTTGTGTTGGGAAGCACTTATTTGGTTCACTTATCAAACTTGTAGTAGTTGTGTAACATTATTGTTCTTTCATAGAATCAATGGCAAGAGCCCAAATTTCCTTTTTTATTATGTCCCACACCCCTATCATTGGATATATCATATGTAACATGTAAAGTTTGTTTCCAAAATAAAATGTAGCATGTTGCACTTGTGAAGCAAGTTTGGTCGACGAAGCCAAACATAACACATCATTCATGTGATCAACAAGTTTAAGAAGAAGGTTAAGTATATAGGAGAGAAGTTGATTTTAATGTCACAATACATTAAAAAGACATGTGCTTTAACAAGCTACATAACACTAACAAAGTTATAAATAAAAGTCCCATGCCTTTGAGTGAATTTTGAGAGTCCATATGTTGATTCCAATAAGGGCAACACACAAGCCAAGCCCATAGTGTCTCCACATCACAAATTAAAGGAGCTTGTAGTTAGTTTTGGCCATCTCATTAGCTACATTGTTTTCAACCATCTTAATAATCAAGACCTTGGATTCACTCAAGATTCTTTTCATTGATGATAACATCGAGATCCAATGAATCTTGACGTTTTCCAACTTTTTATTACCATTGCACTAGTGAAGTTCAATCAACTTGGTGGTTTGAAGATGTTGCTTAAGGTTGCAAGAAAAATAGTTATACATAGATTGAAGCAAGCTTTCAATCTAAAAACGAAGCTCAATGAGGTCAAGGTTTGAACAACTAGGTTCATGCAATGTGCCATGTGCAATATGTTTTTGCATGAAATGTGT
>Ga0209208_10002537_pt1 | contig 26223 bp, 19 predicted proteins | sample S1TSphfallax_3_FD_187694 | JGI IMG/M metagenome (GOLD analysis project Ga0209208, IMG submission 187694) | Host-associated microbial communities from peat moss isolated from Minnesota, USA - S1T2_Fd - Sphagnum fallax MG (SPAdes) (version 2) | ecosystem: Host-associated > Plants > Peat moss >...
CAAGGTATAGTGGTTGGCATGCTTCTTGCAAAACATTAACTTCATTTGAAATGTCTTCAATAATAGGCACCGCTCTTGTTGCTTCTAACCTTATATCCCCTTGTCCAATAGTTTGATCCATCTCACAATTAGTTTCAGTAACTTCTATATGTGCATGCATGCTTTAAGGTATAGCAGATAATTCCTCCATTGTATCACATGCGCCTTGCACCATGTCCATCCCCTTTAATCTATAAGCGTCAAGATCATCATTTAGGCCATTGGAAATATTGTCAAGTTGTTTGTCACCTATGCATGGAAAAAGGTCATCAAGAAGTTGGCCAACATTGACACCTTCATCCACTTCATGTTGCATTAAGGAAATCATGGCCTTTGATGTTGTTTCCCATTCCTCATCACTATCATCAAGTGGATTTAAACCTTTCCACCTCCTAAACGACATATGCATGCCATTCAAAATGAGATGCTCGTGAATTGTGTTAAACAATACTAGATAGCCCTTCCTTGCACATTTTATGTAAGGGCACCTCATTTTTGTTACCCCATATTGTCTAGCCCACCTAACCTCCCACACCCATAACTTGTCATCCCTTGCCTTCTGCCTTTCTTGCTCCCCTACATCATGCAAGCGGCCACCACTAGGAGGCATGTGTTGCTATTCCCCAAGATAACAAGTGAACATTTTGGCCACACATAGCCCCCTCTCATTAACAATAGGTTTAACCTACAACATAACCCAAAAAACTACATGGAGCATTACTTTGGGGAACCCTAAACTTTTGTGCAAATCATATTATTGTTGTATAATTCACATGCATAAAAATTGCAAATAACACAAAATATACCATTTGCATACAAACATAATGGGGCTAAATTAGTTGAATGCATGTTATTTACACACCTGCATTAACCCCCTCCCAAAGTCACGTTAACAAGCATACACAATATTTTTCCATAAATGAATGGCTAGATTACAACAAAGCAATGCCTAAACAAGTAAAACCACACCCTTGAAATGATATGTTTGCCACAAACCTAGTTAATGCACCAAAGGATGCAATGTTTGTCCTATGCTAATATCCCATGATGAAATAAATATCAATGGAAAACACTTTTAAAAAACCAAAACAAAACATTTACATAACTAAGGGAGCTCAATTGTGCATACACCTGGCCTATAAAATGGTATGAATAATGTAAATCTAAAAATACTTGGTATATTCAAAAAATTTAATCTTATATTTTGGTTTAAATTTTGGACTAAAATATAATAAAATTGATACTAACAAAGTTTGCTTATTCACATCTATTTATAACTAGTTTCAAAATTAAGATCTAGTAATGAAAGTATGATAAAAACATCAAAACATCAAACTCTAACTATGGAAATAAAGCTTTTCCAGAAATCAAAGTATATTTCTTTCATATTCCATTAAAGTTCCATGCTCTACATTGATACAATGGTCCTCATCTCTTCCTTTTCTCCCAAGATATTCCTCCACAAAAATAGTCCTATGTTTTATTCAAATTCGAATGGTGATAAAAACTGTGTAATTTAGCTAGTAATTCTTAAAACAATAATTAAGTGAATAGAAATATATGAACTAATAATTACCATAAGTAATTACTCCCTCAACATTACCCCAGTCATATTTTGAATTATGTCTCATAATTATGGATCAAAAAAAGTGTTAAAAAAGTTAAATGTGTTAATGTTTTTGATCTTGTGATTCAAAAATATGATCTATTTATACTATAATATGTTTTGTTTGTACTATAATCCATTGTTCCTATACTTTAGATTGAAGCATTGTTTGATTATTTGTTGTATACAAAATCTATAATTATTCATTTGATTTCCCTGTTGATAACTATGTAGTTGTTTGTTGATAGATTATTTTCTTCTCTTACGAGTGCAACTTAGTTATCATTTGTAACTGTTATTATAATTGTAGATTTGATGTGATGTGATCTTGATCTTACTATTACAACTTTGATACAATTTGTAACCACTAATTTGACTATAGATCTAATGTAATCTAAGTTTGATCATGTTATTGCAACTTTAACACAAGCTCGGTTTGACCTTAATGATCCTCTTGAATTATATGTTCTTTAGGTTGTATCTACTCCCCTATTTTTGTGGCTACAAATGCAAACTCCTAAATATTAACTTCTTGCAAAACAAATTTTACTTGTTCTAGAGTCTATTCAGCAGCCTCCCTCTCAAGGCTATCCTTTCCTCCTATGAGGTCTCTTTGTTGCTTTTCTACTTTTATACCTAATGGTCATGCCCTATTTGTATCCCTTTTGTCTTTTTCCTCGTCTAAAGTCTTTGGTCTAGAGATATAACTAAAGGTTCATACTCAAATGATGGCATAACTCTTTCCATTTGAGAAATTTTGTGTTTGTACAACCTTTCATTCCTCTCATATTTTTTGTAGACTTTCCTAATATCTTTCTGAATAATGTCTTGAATTACGTCCTACCATAAGTCTGCATCTATTTCTTCCATTGATAGGGCCTTGAGCTTTACCTAAAGCAAAGTATTCTGTTTTTTGAATTCAGTATTTTTTGTGAAGATTATGTCATAATTGAAGGGTTTTTTCTTTTGAATCTCCTCCCAAAATTTGTTTAACTTTTCATTCAAGGCCATTATTTTTACAAACTTTTGCCCATCTATGCATGCCTCTAGTCAACTTGCCTTTATATCTCATTATTAGCTTGATATGCATTAACATTATCCACTATGAGCTCCTCCATCTCCTTTTGTTGCTTCAAGAGAGTTTCCTCCATGTTTTTGTAATCTTTTTGAAGTTTGTTATGTTTTAAACTCATAGTATCCTTCTTTGCTTTTATAAAGTGGCAACATGTTATACACCTTATAGTTAGTCTATGGTTTACATCCTTCAATGCCAACAAAATATGTTCTGTGAGTTATTAGTGGGGACCATAAAGGCAAAACCAACCAAAGTGTTAACAACCAAAATTACAAAATTGGAAAAGTTACATGAGAACGAATTGGAAGCTAATAACAATGTTGAAACCAACTAGTGGAACAAATTTTTGTGGAGTCAATAGAAAAATATTGAGAAGAAATTCCAATTTGGAGATTATGTCTTATGGTGTCACAAAGGAGAAAAAACACATCTAGGTAATTTTTTTAAAAAATGGTTTGGTCCATTCAAGGTATAATATTGCTTACCCAATAATATTGTTATTCTTGTTTTTGTTAACAATTTTGAACCAAACCTAGTATTGGTCAATGTTAATAAGTTGAAACCATATACATATGTGGATCAAACATTAAAGGGGATTCAAAGTTTAGAGGATCAAAAATCTTTACTGTCCATAGATGAAGACCACGTGGAAGAAACATCTAATGAAGATTTAAAAGATCATACACAAACAAAAACTATTGAGACTGATAAGAAAGTAGTATAAAAAAAGTCCTAATAAATTTAATAAATCAACAGGTGATGAAAAAATACCCAAACCATGGTTATACAATTTCATAATTACTAGATTATGGGGTAGATAAATCAATGAAATAGAAGAAAATTTTATTGATGTGATGACTTAACATAGGCCAAAGGGATCTATAGTGTAGTATATACCAAGTCATTAGATTCAAGAATGTCATCACAATTACCCAATGCCACATCCACATAATTTTTTACTCAACATGTATTAATTGTAGCCCATGTTGGTGACAATATGAATTTAAGCAAGAGGTGACATATGTTAAAAAATCTAAAATATATATAAATCATTAAAAAATTGGCCCTAAAACAAAAAGTGAAACGTCATTTCATGAAACGAAGTGATAACATTTTAGAAGGCAATAACCACAATCTTTGTTTTCATTTTCTACAAGTAGGTTTCAATCAATTTTATTTCAAGAATGAGTGCTGAAGAAAGTCTTGTGGAGAAATTACAAAGAAAGTCTAGAGAGAAGTTGCAAAAGTTGAAAGAAGAGCAAGAGAGATTGAGAGAGCAACAAAAATTTGCAAACATTTTGCTTATGTAATCAAGGTTTCCAAAAAGAGGTCCACCTTTTCCTTCTCCATTTTATTCTTTTTCTTCTAAAAAATCCTCTTTGATATCCAAGTTTGAAAGAGTTTTTGAAGCAATTAGAAAAAAATGAGAAAGATTATGAAGAAACATTGAGGAGATATAACTTTAAAAAGCCTATAAGACATGCAGGTCCTCATGAGTAAGTCGGTCCCATTTCTATTTCAAATTCTGAGGAAGACCAATAGAAGGACGATTTGCAACAATAACAACAATTCCCATTACATCAAGAGGAATATACTTAGGAATAGATTCCACGTAAAGTTCACATTCCTAATAAGAAACGCACAAAGAAAACAAGTTGGCAAGCAATGGCTACAAATTTGCATGGGAAGAAAGTGAATACTCGTCAGGATGATGAGGTTAGGTATGTCTTTACTCCAATATAATAGAGTTACAATAGCAATTTGAAGAATATTTTTCTTTGGACAATCTCTAGATAGGAAGAAAAAGCTTGGGCAAATAGAGCTAAATTAGTAGGCATGTTTGAGATTGAATGGAAGACACCTTGGCACGACATTTTGGTTGAATTTTTGAACAATTGGAAGTTGGATCATGAACATAACAAAATCAAGGTTATGTTGGGGGATGAATAGACAATAATAGACAAGCATGTCTTAATAAAAAATTTAATTTTTTTCCATAAAGGAAAGATAGAAGTAAACCAGGTATAAATGTTTGATTGTCGCAACCCTAGCCTTGGGCTTGCAACCAAAGTAAGGGCTTGCAAGGGTGTGGGCCATGAGGGAAGTCTAGGGGTCGCATCTCATGTTTTTGGGAGTGTAGGAGAGTGTGAAGGAATGAACTCTCACACTCCCAAGGGAGCTCCCACTTTGGGAATTGGAGTCCCGGTGGACTCCCAAATCTTTAGAGAGCAATTGTAGGGGTCAAACCAAATAGATTGAAGAGTTTCTTATATCATTAGAAATCTCTTGGAACTAAAATGTCTAAAATGGGTTCACATGACTCATTTGGACACTTCTAACACAAGTTATGACCAAAAGAAAGGCCAGGAGTCAAATTGCCAATTTGATTCCCAACCACTAAAAGTCGGGAATCACCCTGATTTCCTTGCGTGCAAGTGAAGTGAGATATATCATTGGAAATATCTTAACAAGGGCTACACTTTGCTTGAGACCTCATTTCAATCAGAGGTTTGCACGCAAAGTTATGGGCCCCTAAAGTCGCGAGAATCACAACTATGAGAATTTCGAAACTCGCACTTGGGAATCTCGGGACAAAATGACATTTGGGTGCTGGTCCCATGGCCAAGCATAGAGTATACTATAAGGGGGAAGGTGGTGGCTTCCCCCAAGTTTGGGCCGTGGTGAGTCTTGTGAGTCCGTGTTTACTCGTGGTTTGTTCGTGCACCAAAGTGCTCAAATTACGCACTAACCAATTTGTTGTTTGGTTTGTGCAGGTCCGTGTGAATAAGTGACGTGCTTATCAATCTTCTTAATCCCATCTCGGAGCTCCAGCATGCCACTCTACCCTGAAGTGTTGTGAACCAAGGAGCACGTTCCAACTCTCTTTCCTTATGTTGTTTTCACCTTTGGACTCGCAGTTGAGTCCATCGAAAAGCTTGGGGGTGCGTCACTGATGCTAGAGTAGCATTGGAAAAAATAATAAATAGAATCCTTGACATTTGCAACACCAATGAAGGGTGGGTTGTGAAAAAGATGAGGTCTACTATGATGATCTCTAAAGCAGATCATGGAAAGTCTCTTAATTAGGTTGTAATCATGTATTTTCAATTGGTCAAAGAATTGATTAGATGGAACAAATTTTAGAAAGATATGATTGAAGGAACAAATATAAGATAACTAAAAAATGATGTATGCCCTTTTGCCATAATCCTATAAATTTTATTCCAAAAGTGGTTTCCATTAGAAAGAGAAGAATCACAAGAGAAGAAGAAATAGGCATAGTAGCTTCAAGAGGATAGAAGAAGAGATAGTCTAAAGGAAAGGTTCATTAAGAACAAAAGGCCTTTAAACCCTACACACATCTATCCTAAAAAGGAGAAATAGCCAAAGACTAAGATAACCATAAGAGCAATTATAATGTCAAAGTTTAATGATGATGAGGAAAAAAAGACTTTGTTGAAGAGGAGGAGAAAACAGGAGGATATTACAATGAAAGGCAATATTGATCCTCAACAAGCATGAAAATTGCTAAGGAAACAATAGTAGCAAAAACAAATATTGAAGGAGAAATCCATATCTCCTAAATATGATTAAAAACTACTAATTTCTCCAAGTAGGAGTAGAGGTCGGATGGGCAGGAGTATCATAGATGGCCCAAAAAAGAGCCAAAGTCTCAAGCTCAACAATTAATAAAGGAGCAAATATAGGATTTTGATCAAGGTCAACCAACAATACAACAATTTGTTCCATCACCACAGAAAAATGAAAGTATGTTACCTTCAAAACCAAGTTTTGTAACAAGCATGGATGTATTTAAAGAAGCCTAGACTGCACACAAGAGTTTAGGTTCGTGAGGTACAAGTTTTAAGGGTTAAACTCCTAGGTTTCATACACCAAGGTTTGTGCAAGGGATAGAAGCAAAATTAGATGAGCATAAAGGAACTACTACTATGTTTCAATAAATAGCAAAATATTATGTACAAATAACAAATATTTTTCTTGGACTTTTTGATATGGAGATAAAAAAACAAGTAGATTATAGAGGAGAAGGATAGATCTATTCAAAATCTACATGGAGCTTTAAAGAAGGAGAAAAAGTTCAAAGCAGAGTTACAAGATAGGAACAATGAGAATAGTCATGTATTGGCAAAACTCTAGGCAACCATATAAAAGATCAATAACATGGAGAAGTAGAAATGCTTTTAGGATTATAATGTTATGTTTTAATAAAATATAATTTTATAATTTGAATTGCATTACTTCCATATTCCATTTTGGAGTGAAGTACTTTGTGAAGGAAAATATGGAAAATTATTAGGATAATACTTTTCATTTAGTTAACATGCTTTCGCCCATGAGTAAACTAAAAGTTAACTGGAAATGAATTAAGGCTTAAGTAAGAGTTAATTAGAAGTTAATTGAAAAATAATTGGAAGCTAACTAAGAGCTACTTATGAGTGAATTGAAATTAAATTAGGAGTTAGGTACTTTAACCACCCCAAGGATTACACACCAACATTGGAAATTGGTCTTTGGGAGAGAAATGAACTCAAGTTCCAAGCAATCTTGCATGCCTTTGAGTGGAGGGATCCAAGAAGAAGGTTGCTCCTCAAGGGAATAAAAAGGGGAAGGAGCATGTGAAAAAGACTAAAGACATTGAGGACACCATGGAGGTTTATGTAAAAGTTCCTTTACATGAAAGTATTCCTGCTTCTAATGGCTTCATTGCTACTAAGGAAATTGCTCCTTCCAAGATGTTTCTCGAGTGCAATCATAATCAAATGAACCAATAGTGACAAGAGATTCAACCACAAATGGGCCTTTTTCAAACATTTTGATATTTTCAAAGAAAGGATTTTTTGAAGGATTTTTTAAAAAACATTGAAAAGCCCTCAAATAAATTACTTACTTGTGTTAACTCTTTTTGAATAAATATGAATTTTTTGAAAGTGTACAAATTCTACTAGATTTTATGTTTTGTCTTGAAAAATGATCGTAATTTCAAATCATGTTATAATATGATAACTACTTTAAGCTTTAGTTTTTTGTATCATAAGCCAAAAATTTGTTCATATGTCATACACATTATGACCCATTTACATCTAGCAAATGACTCTTAAAATTGGAAATATTTGAAATGATATTTTGAATTTTTAAAAATTTCAAGTACCACAAATTTTTAATTATGAGTGTTTTTCATATGTGGATGGTAGGTTATCATCATTTCAAAAAAAATCCCATCAAATTCATTTTACTAAAAAAGTCCTTAACCCAGTGTTTTATAAAATTGATTTTGGGGTATTCAAGTTCAATTTATTTTTTATTAAAACCAAAACTCAATTTATGAAAGTAAATGATTTTTTAAAAAAAATTCAACATTCATATAAATCATTTAACAAAAATTTCCTTGATCAACATGACATTAAAGTGGCATTGATCAACATGATAGTTTTTTGGTTGTTTAACATGATTTTTGGTTTGTTTGACTATTATTGTACCCTCTAAGGGTTGTGGTACCTTATCATTCCCATTTCACCCCATTTTGCCCTATTCCCAACGCACTTCCATTCAGTAGGTTGCATGGATGGCAATGCATACTTTTCGATTTTCCTATCCAAGTATCGTTGCTTAACAAATTGAAATTAGGAAATGGCCCAAGGAATTTGAAAGGATTTTGATCTCCATTCTCTAGTTTTTCCCTCAATGCCTCTTCAAATCTTCCCAAATTTCCTTGCCTTCTTGTACTCAAATCTATGTTTTTAATATCATCCTCCCCCACCCCTTGTAGGCAAACCCAAATGACAAGGTTAGCCTTGTCCTTGTTGACATTCCAAGGAACCTTCCTATGCCATTAGTTTCAACCTTCCTCACATAGATTCTTGTTTGGAATAGTCGAGTGGACAACCATATTGTTTCCATCTTTGACTTTGGAAAAAAACAAATTTGGCCAATGATGGGGAAATCTTATTTTTCCACCCTAATGATCTCCACATTCTCAAGGATATCAAGTCGTATATGGAAAACTATAACTCCCAAATCTACATGAAGTGGGTGGTTGTTAATTCTCTCACACTTATTAGCTCAAAGGACCCTTCCATGAATGTATGGATCCAATGTTTTTCCCTTACTCTCTTTTTCTTTGTCCCTATAACCACCATCTTTTCACATTTCATAATTGTCTCATGTGGATTGTGACAAACCTTGTTGAACCAAATTATTTTTTGTGTGAAAGATTATGGTGAATCATCTTTCCATTTGAAGTTCTTTTTGTTTTGCCTTTTGTTTGAAGAGTTCCTACAAAAAAAGGTCAATGTTCTTGAGATGAAAACATATTTTACAATGAAAAACAAATCTTCCATGATTAATTCCAAGAATGAAAGGCCATTTTGGGTGGTCAAGGAGGTGCATCTTGTGATTCTACAAGCCCTAATTGAAGTTTGCTTTCAATTAGGACCCTTTGTGGCAAACTTGTCTACCTTTAACAAGTTTGTTCTCTCAACTTTCCATAATTCCTTTTGATGAAGTCATGCCTAGTTTCATTTCTAATTGCCATTGCCCATGTAAGCAACAACTTTAAAGCTTGCCATTTCCTCCACCCTCACGTACTAGCTTTGGAGCTGGACATGGAGGTTTTTGAAGAAATGTTGGAATTGCTTGTTCAAGTTCCCATCTCATAGGGCAAACAACCTTGCCTTGTTGTGCCCCTCCACAGTGAAGCTACTCACCACCACTGAAGTGGTCAATAGGAACTTGGAACATGAGTAAATCCACCTCTTAATTTGTCTTTAATTTTTTGGATTATTCTTTCTTGATTTTATAATTATCTCCTTGTATTTTTTTGGAGTTATCTCTTGTCTACTCCCATGAATCTTTATTTTTCAACAAAGGATTCCCAATTTAGTCCTTCCAAGATCTTCTTTGTTGCCTTTGTATGTTGAGGTTTAGGGCCTAGGTCATGGCCTACATGTTGTCACCACCTAACATTAGAAACTAGGTTAAGAATGATCCTGCAATTAGAGTTTTGCTTGATGATTAGGTTGTAGAGTGAAATAGATCGTTTGTTGAACTCAAAGGTGATTCACCGAGTGCTCGGACCTTTTGTGTGGTCCTAGGTTGGGTGGAAAATTCTAACACAATGTTCTATTACCCTCTTGGCATCCAGTGTATTCAGTCTTTCCCTTCAAATTGTATGTCTTATCCAAAACCTCGCCATTCCACACTTGCAACATATTTAATGAATCAATTGCATCTTGGCATCTTTTTCTTTTATCCTCACATTGGTTGGGAGAATAATCCCTTGCACACATTGTTATTGTCCCCTCTAATCACTTTTGCAATAAGTATTATTAAATTTAATCAAGTTCCAATAGGAGATAGGATTATGCACATCAATTGTCCATTATCAATTCCACCAAGGGAAATAATAGATAGGTCCATCATTCATGAAGACTGCACATTTGATGAAATTAGTAATGAATTGATGGTTCATGTGATCCATTAGCCAACAAAAATCATTCCAAAATTTCCATTCTTGAACAAAATCAATCTATTTTCCATGGACATGCAACTAAAATGCCAAGTGCATTCAAGAATTTCCCTCCTATTGAGTGTAATTATATTTAAATCCACAGATTCAAAAGGGTGTAGACTTTTATTTTGGGTGTGAAATTTGGTTAATAAAAAATATACAACATCCAAAATTCAAATATTGTTTGATTTTGTAGGGTTTCAATCACCCAAAATGCACCAAACAAGAAAGTAGATCTTTTCAAATTTTCATATTTTGATTGATGTATTTAGCCAAAAGTATAAAAAGATGACTTATGATTTTTACTTCCTTAATGGTCTATTCTCAAATGGTTAAATCTTCCTTGGTAATATCATCATTTTGGTTGCATCAAAACAATCCATAATAGATATTGCAAGGGAGTTGTATAACAAAAACATGAATCAACATGATGCTACCTTGGATGGTTGCTTTGGTGGTTAATACATATTCTCAAGTTGGTTTACATTTTAACCCAACATAAATTGTTCTTATAGTAATAGTATTGACAATGATGGATGCATTTATAATCCTCGTTAAACTTCTGATGGGAATTACCCTTCCAATGAATGCCCAACACCATTAATTCTTGTCATGTATTGATGATGGTGAATACATTGTGAAAAAATAGACTTTTATTATGTTATAGCCAAATTGGTTCAATAGTTACATGCAAACATCATACCTTTATCGAAAGGGGGTAGATGGAAGATCTTTAACATATGTGATCCATGATTACGTCACTTTTGTTCGCATTGAAAAACATAGAAAAATAGGTGACATGTCATAATCTTTTCCCAAAAAAAATTATGATGTATATTATTCCAAACTAAAAATGATATATCACTAAAAAGTTTTCCCCATTCCAATTACATCCCTAAAATGTTTCTATGACATCTCCATCATGTTCCATATTGATGTCATGACATGCCATATCATTTAGCCAAGATGGACTAGGATGGCCTTAACGTTCGCCATTTTGATGGGTGCAGAAAGCTTATTTCACCTTGTCGATCCACCCAAGGGTGGACTATTGTTCTTTTAATGTATTCATATGGCTGGGTGGATATTTTGATTATGGTTGTTTCCATTATTTGTTAATTTAGTGTTGGTCCTTTCCCAAGATTTGTCTGTTTGACTTTCATGGTTTGTTGCTTCTAATTTTCTTAAGTGTACTATTGTTTCTTGTTTTTTGCCTTTGTGCTTTTTGGTCATGAATTGAACCTTTGCAAATTTGTTTGGCAAATTCCATTTTCCATTCCTTTGATCCAAAATCAGCTTAAAATTAACATTTGGACTTTCTTGACAATGATTTGAAAACATCCCCATGCCTACAAATAATCTAGAAAAAGTTCACAACTCTAATTATACATAATCTAACCAAACTTTAATGAATTGAACATTTAAGTTTGATCTTCCAAACTGTGAAGGTTTGGGTTCATTCAAAATTGTTCATTAATATTCATATCAACTTTATTGTCCATTTGATTTTTGGATTCAAGTTCTTGTGAATTTCAATGGTGTCATCAAACTTTACTCCAGATACACTACGCAACCAAATTTTGAAGGTGTCCTATTCACATCATTGGAACCTATTTTTTACTTTGATGTAGCCCATGGAGTGGTTTTCTCTTCCTCATTGGTGTATTTTATTTCATCTCTTACACATTTTGTGGCAGTAGGTGTGGTTTCCTTTTTGTCATCCATTTTCTTAATTCCTTCTTCCAAGGATGTTGGGTAGTTCAACTCTTCCTCCTCATTGTTAGTTGTAATTTTCGCTAAAATTAATTATTCCATGTCCCTGCTATAAAAAAGTGCATGCAACTTGTATGCATTGTCCTTTGCGTCAAAATCATTCCTTGGCCATTTTTGTTATCAAATTGATATGATTATTTTCTTTTTCCACCTATAATCCAAATAGATAATCACATTATCAGTGAAATTATTTTTGAAATTTTGGTTCATTGGGTGTGATTGACGCGCTCCCAAGTTCCTTGGTAGACCCACTTGAGGGTTTAACTATGTGAAAATGCGGAAGGAGTTGGAACTTGAAGTCGCTCCTGACTTCCAGCACTAAAAGGGGTAAGAGGGGCGTGCTAGAAGTCTCGAGATTAGACTAGGAAGAGGGACAAGCTACTTAGTTATTTGGTCTTGCATCCAAAACCAACCACAAGTTGGTTAGAACTCATTTTACACCCTTTTGGTGTTGGGACAAGCCACGGGCGACCTTGGACTCACTTGATTCACCATGGCCCGGACTCGGGAGAAGCCACCACCTTCCCCCATATAGTATTCTCTGCGTTACTCTGCGAAGGCTACATCCAAATGACACTTTTTCCCGGGACTCCCAAAGAGGAGTCCCGAAACTGTCCCGAGTTGGACTCTCGGGACTTTGGGCATCCATAACTTCTCGTTCAGACCTCCAATTGGGATGAGGTTTGAAGCAATCTTGTAGCTCTATTTGAGAGCTTTCCAACGCCATGTAGCACTTCTTCTTCAGACGTCGAAATCGGGTCGATTCCTGACTTTTAGTGGTCGAGAGTCAAACTGCCAGTTTGACTCCCGGCCCTTCTTTTGCCCATAACTTGGGTTGCAGATGTCCAAATGGCTCATGCGAGGCCATTTTGGACATCTACACTTCAAGACCTTTCCAAAGGTATAAAGAAAACCTTAAGGCGAGGTGTTTTGCCTTCTGCTGTCGAGCTCTGAAGTTGTGGGAGTCCCGAAGGACTCCAAGTTCCCACTTTTGGGAGTGTGAGTCTCATCCTCACACTTGCCCAAAGTGGGGTTGCGATAGTGACGGCCATATATTATTTGTAGGAAGTTGTTGCAAGTTGTTTAACAACTATTATATAAGCATTTTGATCATTGTCCCATATATTTTGTAATATGATAAGCAATTAGAAATGCCCAATATCCAACCTCTGCTTGGTACTACACATATACATTTGTTATCTTTTATCTACAAAAGGATACAAGTCCAAGTTCGGCGGTGTTTAACAAGAATGTTCTGGATATGGATATGGATATGGTGACATGTTGGAAATGAACGCACTTTAAACTAGGTTACTTTGATTGTTTCTTTCAAGCTCACATAAGAAACTACATTAACTACCCAAAATAATCCACAGTTGTAAACATATGCTTTAGTGACATATTTGTAAATGTCTAATCAATTTGTGTATCTATTGTTATCATGAAACTTGTTTCATGTGTATTGGATTGCTTGCTTGGGATTAATGATCTTAAAATGTTTACAAATGGTTGTAACAACTCCAAAGGTTAAAACAACTACATTTGTTTCAACAAGCATAAAATCTATTTGCAAATCTTATCATAAATTCCCATGAGAAATCAAGTAGATATAATTTTTGTGATCTCTTCATTAATAATACCTTGTTCTTAGATCTAAACCCCTTCTTATAGGTTTTTCCTTTGTTGGTCCTATTTTTTATTAGGTCATTCTGTAGAAGGCATGTGTTCAATTTATGGCCTTCATTGTCGCAACCCTAGCTTTGGGCTCACGACCAAAGCAAGGGTTTGTAAGGTTGCGGGCCAAGAGGGAAGTCGGGAGTCACAAAACATATTCTTGGGAGTGTGAAAAGGTGTGAGGGAATGAACCTTCACACCCCAAAGGAATTCCACTTTGGGGAGTTGGAATCCAGGTGGACTCCCGAATCTTCAAAGGGAGATTTCAGGGGTCAAAACTCAATGGCTTGAAAAGTTATTTATATCAATGGAAATCTCTTGGAACATAAATATCTAAAATGGGTTCACATCGCCATTTGGACATTTGAAACACAAGTTATGGCCAAAAGAAGGGCTGGGAGTCAAATTGGCAGTTTGATTCCCGACCACTAAAAGTTGGGAATAGACCCGATTTTCGTGCGTACAGATGTCATGCGACATACCATTGGAAAGCTCTCGATGAGGGTTACAACTTTTCTTTAGACCTCATCTCAATCCGAGGTTTACACGCAAAGTTATGCGGCCCCAAAGTCGCGAGAGTCCCAACCTTGGTGATTTCGAGACTCCCACTTGGGAGTCCCGGGACAAAAAGCCATTTGGATGTGGGCCCCGTGGAGAGGTGCAGAATATACTATAAGGGGGAAGGTGGTGGCTTCCCCCAAGTCCGGGCCGTGGTGAGTCTTGTGTGTCCGTGTTGTTCGTGGTTCGTCCTAGCACCAAAGGTGCTCCAACTATGCATTAACCACCTTGTGTTGGTTTTGTGCAGGTCCGTGTGAGTGAGTGAAGCTTGTCAACTCTTCCTAGTCTCATCCCGGAGCTCCAACACGCCCCTCTACCCCTCCAAAGTGTTGCAAGCCAGGGAACGTGCCTTGACTCTTTATTCTTTCGTTATTTTCTCTTTGGGACTCACATTTGAGTCCTTTAAAGAGTTGGGAGTGCGTCATTCACCCAATATAAAATTTTGATTACATTGCATTTTTGACATTGGACCTTTGCTCCAAGTTTTTTGGTTCCTAATTTATTGTAGGATATTATTAACCAAACTTCTATGTGAAGTGGTACTTTGATCGATAATTGTTTAGTAGTTATGAATCAATATTGACATTAAAACTGATAGTAACAAAACTAGTGATAAAGTTAATTGGTGACACATGTTGAATTAGTAGTAACACAATTGGTGATAAACTTAATTAGTGACACATATTGAACTAGTAATTTACATAACATAGTGGTAGGCAAAATAAGTAATTAACACAATCAATAGCAAATTTTGAAAATTCTGATTATTTATATTAATTTTTTGGCTAGTTATTATTAGTTGATCAAAACAAGGAATTTTATCATCAATTATGAATGTTTCTTATAATATATTAGTTAGTTTTTATTAGTTGATTCGAACAAAATGTTTTATCAATTAGTTATTGTTTAGGTAATTTGCACGAGACATTTTAAGTTCGAACTTAAAGTATAAAAGGAAGGTGATGGAAAAAATGAATGACATCATATTTCTATTTTTCATATTTACTTTTTGAATCATTAATGTACAAACTTGGAATTTTGATTTTTGAATATAGTTTTTTATTTTCATTATGAATTGGAATAATTGTTAGCATCGAATAGTTTGTACTTGTTTAAAATTTAGGAAAAGAGATTTGCATCAAGTGGAAAAAGAAATTCCCATTAACATTTGGTGACCACACAATGGATCGATATTGTAAACAATTGCATTTACAATCTTTGGTTTAAATGAATTTTTTTTGTTTTAAAAAAAAAATTGTTTGAATTTTTATAGGTTTTAGTAGTTTTGTAAAATCGTTTTGTGTTTTGATAATTTTTTTTATTTTTTATGGTATTAGTTTGAAGATTTTGTGAGATTTACATGAATTTTTTATTTATTTCTAAAATAATACATTGATCAATTTTTTTTGAAAACTAGCAATTGTTTCAAATAAGTGAGAAATGTCAAGAATAGTCACAAGAGGCCTTAGATGGCAACTAGATTTAAGAGCACCACAAAATGTCCTTGAGGCTGTTCAATTACAACGATAAAAACATTTTCAAGTTAAGGGAATTCAACCAATTGATGCTTCTAGCATTGAGCCTCAATAGTTGGTGACATCAAACATACTTCTTCATTAGATACCAACAAAATAAAAGGAAGGGAAGGAACCACAAGTACCTTCAACTTGTTGCTTTTTAACACCCCAACATTCATCCCAACAACCAAGGCTGAACACACAATTGGGTGGGCATCAGACCACACATGTTCAAAACATTAATGAAGTAACTTCTACATTCCATTGGTGGTAATTTGTAACACCCTAGTACTACATTACCATCACGATCAACATTTGTTCCTAGGAGTAGTACTTTTGAACTAGTTCCTATTTTGAATCCAACCACAACATATTCAAAATTGGAGCGCAACCAACTATTAAATTGGTTAAAACAATTATGCAACTTGGAACAAAGACTTTTACATTGATTTAGTTTTCAACAACATGTAAAATTGGTGGAAGTAGTTGTAGTACATGTTGTTCAACAAACACAACAACTTAGCCAAAATGATTGGCCATATGTATTTATTATGGGAACTATTGAAGGACCAATTGTTCAACATAGTATATTGGTTTTAAGCATGCATCCTACCATTGGGATTGCATTATCATGTGCATATTGTTAATAGGTTGGACATGATTTCAAGAATTGTCCTTTTTGTGGATGATAAATGAAAACGATTGATGAGATTAGAACTCATAACTATTTTACAGCCTATGTTTGTACCAAGCACACCAACAACGCATGTTGGTGTACTTGTGCAATAACCTTGACCACAACCGAGTTTGGTCAACAATTCAATATTGTTTTGTCAACAATTAGGTTGGTAGCAATTTGTTACACCACTAATAACAAGACAAGATAGAGTTGTACCTTATCCACCCTATCCAATATGGTATAAAACTTTATCATCTTTTGTACCTATGGATCCTAATATGTATCCACCATATTATTATAGGATCAAAGGACTTGATCCATTGATTTCTGGAAGCAAGGAGGAATATGCACCTAGTATTAATCAATTAGAAATGATGCCACTTGTTGAACATTGAAAAACATGTTGTACTACCAACAAGGACATCACATATTGGTTACCAAGGCATTGCACCTATTCAACCTATAATGGATCGGAACATGTAGTATTTGTTACAATATAACCTAACATTTAGCTAATAATCATTAATGAGATGGTTGAATTAGTTATCAACCAACCTTTTGCAGAAAAAAGGTCAACATAGAGTCTTAGAACTAGCATTTCAAAGATGAAATATAGTTTTGAGAGGGGGATAATGTTAACTAGGGTTCTTTGTGAACCAAAACTTTGATGGACAAGTAGCCAATAGTTGATCAACTAGTACTAATAGTAGAATCGATAGTAACACAACTGATGATAAATTTAATTAGTTACACATGTTGAACCGGTAGTTGACAGAATAGGTGGCTGGTAGAACATGTAGTAGTAAAATAGGTAGCATATTTTGGAAATTTTGACTATTTATAAAAATTTACTATCTAGTTATTATTAGCTGATTAGAATAAGGAGTTTTATCAACAATTATGATTTTTTTTACAATTTTACTTTCTAGTTTTTATTAGTTGATTAAAACAAGGAGTTTTATCAACAATTATGATTATTTATTACAATTTTACTTTTTAGTTTCTATTAGTTGATTAGAACAAGATGTTTTCATCAACTAGTTATTATTTAGGTGATTTGCACAAAACATTTTAAGTTCAAACTTTAAATATAAAGGAAGATGATGGTAAAACACAAGGGACATTAGATATTTATTTTTCATACCTACTTTCTAAATCTCTAATGTACAAACTTGGAACTTTGATTTTTTAATACAATTATGTACTTTCATTATGAATTGAAGCATTTGTTAACATTGAGTAGTTTGTACATGTTTAAAATTAAAAAAATAAGATTTGCATCAAGCAGGAAAAAAAAATTCCCATTAACAAAATTGGAAGTTCACAAACATTGTAACCCTTTTAATTCTTGTAATTGGAGCCATTGAATGCCACATGGACATGTTGATGAGATGGAAAAATATTTGGTTGTGTTAAAGGAATACTCATCCATGTCATTAAATAATGTCAATAAATATACTTTTTGATGTGTGGACGAAGTTTATTGAAAATATTCTTTCATGTTCATGGAACCCTACTCACTGCTCACATTCACCTACGCATGAAATAACATCCCTAAAGGCTAGGGAGAAGACATTCCCCAAGGAGAAGGTGGGCTCAAGGAAATGATGAGGCCTATTGAGGAGATGGGGTTAAGGAGAGGATGTTCCATGGGGAGAAGATGTGTCTCTAAGGAGAAAATAGGGCCGAAGAAAAAACATTCCCCAAGGAAAAGATGTGTCTCCAAAGATGGAGGAGACGAGACTGGGGAGAAGAGATTCGTCTTCCCAAGGAGAAGATGGGCCTAAGGAAATGATGAGGCTTGGTTAGGAGATGGGGCCAGGGAAAGGATGTGACCTATGGAGAAGACGTTATTCGAGGAGAAAATGTGTCCCTAGGGACGGACATTGGTTGGGAGAAGTTGGGCCCATGGAAGTCATGGGCTTGGGGACAAGATGTTCCCTAAGGTGAAGATGTGTCCTGGGGAGAAGATAAGGCTGGGAAGAATGCGGGCCTAGGGAAATGATATGCCCAAGGAGAAGATGTTTTTCCAAGGAAAAGAGGGAGCTGATGAAAGGATGGGCCCAGGGACAGTTCTTTAGGGAGGAGATGGATTTGCTCTGGGGAAAGGGTGATTCTTGGGAGGAGGGGAGAGGGATTTGGAATGGTGGGCAAGCAAGAAAAAAAAAAATTGTCTTCGGGGGAACTAGGTTGGGTTGGGTTTTGGTGGGCAAACTGAAGAAAGCAATGGATGGGCTTGGAGAGGTGGGGTCCAACCGGGTTCAATTAACCAGGGCAAGCTTGATAAACAACAAGGTTCAAATTGTTAGGGCCCACAACCTTTGACTATCAGGACGCATTGCAAACCACACCATATTTAATTCGTTGCTATTGTTTAATGTTTGCCTATTGCTATTGTTTATGTTTGCCTTCATCACCTTACTTTCATTTTGATGTACTAGTGCAAATTAATGTTATTCAAGCATGTTTAACATTTGAAACAATGCAAGCAACCACCAAACTATAGACTTATAGTGAAAAGTAATAATTTCAATTGATCCATCATAGCACACAAGTACGTCACTTTCCTCCCCAAGTAATCCAATTTTGCATGCAATTCTTTGTTTGTGAGAGAGAGCAGAGAGATTTGCATCTGTATCTGCTCTTCACATTGTGAGAGCAAAGAAAGAAGACAGCATCTGACACTAATTCTTGTACTTATGAGATTGAAAGGCTCCAGAAAAGGAAGATTCATTTGTAACCTTACTGGCATTATTATGGGAAATTCTGCTCTCTGGTCTGTTGATGTTATGCAGCAACTAGTACCGAATATATAACACTATACTTGACTCTTCAATCAGTTGTTTGTTTGTTTGTTTGTTACTAGAACTGCTTGGGAAAACTCAATGTTGTCTATGAGCTGCTGTCAACAAATACACAGTGATCCTAATAGTTCTTTCTAACAGCAAATTGACTGTGACTAAAATTGGTGATACCTACCAGATCTGCAAATACAGGCACATTACTGCATTGTCCATGACAGATCCCTCTGCAACTGCAGAGATAATGTCTCAGCTAAAACATGCCTTAACAAGTATTGACAATTTCTCCAAATCGTCAAAGGTACCCTAAATAGAATTGAGAGATGACCAAATAAAGAGGGTTCAGATATAACTACTGAGGTTACAGAGGACAGGGACTTCAGATCGACAACATAACAGCAACAGATCCATGAGGAAGCAGGAGGGGAATCTAAGTCCTACTAGAGAAGAGATAAAACAAAACCAAAAGCTGAGGAGGGGTTTAATAAATAGTGACAGTCATACACATGTTCAAAGAATACCATCAATTTCCAGCAAGTTCACCTCATCTCTGCTTAACCTCTGCATACCACATTACCCCAGATAGGTGGATATGAGGGTCCATTGGACCTCTCTAGGAAGCTCAAAAGTGACTCCAAGCATGGAACCGGTTCTGCAGCTTAAATGTCCATACACTATACAGGTGCTAAAGACCATCATTTCCCTAATTGGAATGAGACAAAGCCTTCCATAGGGTTTCCTCTTACATCCTTGTCATGTGTCAACATGTTGTAATGATTGTCCACCTCCTGTTGTCTTATGCTATGCTGCTCCCAAAACCCTTAGAAGTAGCTTGGGATCAAGACAGCGTTTCAGTTCCATGGCGAAATTAATCAACAGTACCTGGAGAGGAAGCAATTGGCAAAGCACTGGAACATGCTTTTGGAATTTCCCACAGGGGTGTCTGCATCAGTACTAGAATTCCCTTTCTCACTAGTCTTGGTACAGGTATTCACTGCAACATCAGCCCTTGTTGCCACTGCAGACTCTGGAGCAGTTGTCTCCACAGATCGTTTCTCCAAATCAATACAGTTCTTCTCGGGATCAGGAAGAGTGCACAGAAAAGCTGTCAACATCCTAACGACCTGTGCGAAGCTTGGACGGACATCAGGGTCTTCAGCCCAGCAAGATTGCAAGATAAAGACAAGATCTTTATGGATGTTCTCAGAGACACTTGGCCTTACATTTTTGAAGGCAGCAGCGTAGGCTGCTTGAAGGTTTGACATGCCTTCAAACGGCATCCTATTAGTAAGAAGCTCCCACAAAACAATTGCAAAACTGTACACGTCCACCTTGTGGTTGTAGTGCTTCTTCTCGCCATGTCGTAGTGTGACTGTGCTGTAAAGTTCTGGAGCCATCCAACGGTAAGTTCCTGTCTCCGCCGTCATCATCTCGGTCAATGTCTCTTCTCTTGCCAGCCCAAAGTCCACTAACTTCACCGTCTTCTGATCAGCCGTTAGCAAGAGGTTATCAGGCTTCAGATCTCGGTGAATAATGCCATTGACATGAAGGCAATCCATGGCTTTTGCAATATCGAGCGCAAAACAAACAGACGACCTCATGTCCAACAGCTTTGGCCTCATTCCAAGCATGTACTTCTTCAACGACTTGCCCTCCATGAGCTCGGTAACTATCACCATCAAAGGCTCCTTACAAGCTCCAATGAACTTAACTAGGTTTCGATGCTTCACCCTTGATAGCATTGCCACCTCTCTTATAAACCCTGCCTTCAGCTTCGCTCGGTCTTCGGGCGTTCCTGCAGGCTGCAAAATCTTCACGGCGACTCTCTGCAAACCGTATTTGCCTTCATAAACCTTCGCGTGCGCACCTTCTCCTATTTTGGGACCGACGAAGAGATGCTTGGGGTCAATGATAAATCCCGCGTCAAGGACAAAGGCATCACCGTTGTCCACTGCTCCTAAGCTCTCATGGGAGGACGGCAGGATCCGAGTAGTCTGATGCATCGTGTCCCTCCTTACAGAGTACCAACCATCGTCAAACCCCATGGCCTGAGCCCGTCTACAAACCGGTCGCCAACATCGAACATTGAAGTCACCGCTTCCACCATTTAGGCTTGCCTGTTTATCCGAAGTATGTCAGAGCTGCTGGGCTATATAACCCGCTTGCGTATCTCGCACACCAGATTCCATCACAAGAGGCCAGAGGAAAGAGAGGAGCGCGAAGAGCATGGCCGATGCAGAATAGCGATTAATCTTTCGCGGCACATTCCTAAAACGCACAGAGCGAAGCGAAAAGCTCGGGTGTCTTTGTCGCTCTCCTACTGCTATGCTGCTGGTGAAGGAGCTTGGTACTTGCCGTTCTTCTCCCTCCGAGCTCCAAGTCCTCTAACCAAAAAGGGGGGGGGGGGCACACGTAAACCCTCAAATCGTGACTCTCTAACACTCGTTCCCTCTTCGCCTTAACAAGAGGATATCGCGATTTCTGCTTGCCTTCCTGACCATGTTCTCACAACATTGATACCCCTGGAGGCCGACCAAGTTAAGTTCGACGCTCTGTACATGACCATTCTGCGATCCCTCGCTTATTCCTAAGCAAATCTGGTACACTATCCTCTTACAAAAACATTATGGCCTTCTTCGGATGCATCTTTTTCCAAATTTCGTTTGCTGACTTGACTGACTGGACTGTCTGCCCAATAGGCACATCACATCTCCTCGGTTTAGTTGTAACGCTGTAATTTTATTAAAGAAGGCCCGCCGATCTGGACAGGAAGTGGAAGTACAAAAGGAGAGGTCCTATCTCCTAATTGGTTTTGCCTTATCAATACCTTGCCTTGCAATCTGGCGAAAATTCATTGCAAAATGTGAGAAATTTTGGCGTTTTAACATATAACTTTGTGATTTCGGATAGAAATTTGTCAAATTTTCAATATCAACAAACTCAGATACTGAAACCTTTTTTTTCAAACACGAGTTGAACAAACATCTTTAATTTATAGTTTTTGGTTTGACACTTTCAGTTATGAAAATTAGGGAGTCTTAAGAGTGAACACTTAACACAAGAGTCTCACTGACATGCCTTTCTACACAGACTCTCTAGTGTGGGGGCTCGCCTAGTCAGGGCCCAAGTCCAAACCACCATGGGGCAGCCTCTGTGGCAGACTTGGGTTACGAATCTAAGTGTTGGGCTGGGTTTGACTCTTGGTTTGACATATTCACGAGTCACATAGGTGCCAATGAATGAGGGCTCAAGGAAGGAGGGCTTGGGGCATTTGCCATGACACACTAAGTCCTTGAATTAGGCGAAATTTGCGATTAGGTTGGAAGACGAGAGATGATAATCTCAAATGACAAGGCTTTTCACCACTTGGGATGTCCACAATAGGTATTAGTCCCACTCGTCTAGAGGTTGGGTTAGCCCAAGGTAACGAGGTAAACCTAAGTGCCAAAGCTTATCAAGAGTGTGGTTTTCCATGTGTAGTAATGTAGGTGTTTAGAATGGCACGCGAACGAAACGGGGCAATGTAGGAACAACACCAAGGCATAAAAGGGTGCAAAAGTTGGTATTAGATCAGGCTCCTAAAGTCCAATGCGGATTCTTTTAAGGCATCCATGAAGGTGAATGTTTGAAGGCAAAAGGCCTCGAATGATCCACTACCCTTCGCGCATGTTGTGGTGGAACCCCAAGGCCAAAAAAAATACAAGACCAAAAAGGGGAATGAGAAGGATGTCGCTGTGGAAGAGCTAGTAATTGTAGCCTAAACCATGGTTGGCACAGAACTTCATGATGAAGAGGTCTAAAGTCCAAGGACTTGGTGGAGGAAGTGTTGAATATGCTCCACGAAATTCTTTTAAAAAAAAATGAAGAAAGATGAGGTGGGTCCAAGCAAAGCAAGGGCCCATGAAAGAACACCTTCCTTTATCAAGCAAAGGCAGGGAATGGATGAGGTGAACATGGGTTCACACATGTGAAAACTCCAATGGCTCTTCATAAGCAAAAGAGGAAGGAAAATGTTCCTAAACCAATTGTGAAGTCCGATGAACATGTTGATTCCATTCTTTAGAGTTTAGTGGAGATGTGAACTCCTTGATTGCCCCTTTGGGAGTGCTAAGGCAAAAAAGGGGCAAGCAAGCCTTCAAATGTCAAATTGTGGATGAATTTCCTAAAAGGGAAACCCAAGGGTGAAGAACTCATCTAAAGATTTTTTGGCTCTTGTGGATGCCTTTCGTGTGTTTGTGGTCTAACAAGGGGAAGCCATAACACATAATCAAAAGACAACAAAATTGATGAACAACATTGCAAAAAATTTGGGTGCCATAAGCCCCCAAGTGCGAGCTCTACCAAGGTGACCATCAAGGCAAAATTGTCAGACTCCTTCATAGGGAAGATGACCAAAACCAAGTGGGTGTGGTCATGGTTGCACCAAGTGGAGGCGTATATGGAAATCCAATGCTTTGAAACTAACAAGGAGCAAACTCATTTCGCCCAAATCCTATTGAAGGAGCACACATGGGATCGTGGATGTCCCAGAAGTAGGAGACACCCAAACCTACTTGAGACCCTCACTTGGGAAGAATTCAAGTTGTGATTAGACGGGAGGTTCACACCACACCATTTGGTGTTCTAGGATGGCATGGAACTTGTTGGTTGCCTATGTCCAAAACTTTAATCACATGTTGATTATGGTCCTCCTAAAGGATGAATATGTTCATAAATTAATATTCCTTGGGTGTGGAAAATAGTATATTAGAGGATTGATATTTTGGAAACATGCCAAGGGCTGATGAAGATGGTGGAATGTATGGAGGATGAAGCTCCTACACACCCCAATGGTGAAACTAGAAGCGAGGTCACCCAGAAAAATCAAGCCGGCCCAAGTAACAAAAGTAAGGGTTGTAATAAATGAAAGTGGGGCCAAGGTAAGCTAGGCCTTAAAATGACAAGGAAAATTCAACGAGCAAAAAACCACCAATAAAAAAAGTAAAACGAAATTTGTCCAAGGTCAAATGTTTTAATTGTGATAGCAACGGACATTTGACAAAGCATTGCCCCAAGCCACCTTGGGTAAGTGAATGCATTGCCCAAAGTAAGTTGATTTTCCAAGGGGACATCATGGCCGAAATAAAGGTACACAAAAGCAAAACCTTTAATTTGCTCAAATTGAATTGTAAGATAAATGATGAACTTATGTGTTGTCTCTTAGATTTAGGAACAATAAATTCATTCATGATTTTATAAGTGGTGGAATGATTTGGAGTCAAAACCAAATTAATGGCAAACCCCATCATGGTGCAATTGGCACAAGGCATAATTAGACCCTCATTTAGTGTAACACTAAAAGTCAAGTTGTTTTGTGGGGGAATTCAATTTTGTGAAAACTTCACCTTATCACTAGAAGAAAACTGTGTATTTTCGACTAGTGTTTGTAACTAAATTTTAGTCGTAAGAGACATTTTGCAACTAAAATCCATGTAGTCACCTAAGATAAGTTGCATGTGATAAATTAATCGCAAATGACAAAAGGTATTGTATGAAAAAAAAGTCAACAAATACATTTCATCCTTTGACTACATTGTATACGTATTGTCACATGCGATTAAGATGTAACTATTTTGGTAACAATTAAAGGCAAATGATGTGTTGCCACGTGTTTTAATATTTGATTATTTAAAATATTATTAATATTATTTCGAAATAATCTAGGACGTTCAATTCTAATATTTGGATGATTTTATATTATGACATGTGGCCCAATGTAAATATGCCATGTGGCATTAAAAAGAAAAATATTAATATTAAGTTGGTAGGTACACAAATATGTGCCTACAAACCTAGGTTACATACCAACCTACTGATTTAAGTTTTAAAAAAAAAATAGGTTCTACTTTCCTAGGTTAAATACCTACTGATATAGGTAGGTACTTAGGTAGGTAGGTACATAGGTCAACCTAGGTGGGTAGGTCAAATTAAGTATCTACCTGACTAAGTAAATAAGTAGGTTGGGAAGGTATGCACTTTAAAAATGTGCATAATTTTATTTTTTATTTTTTTGGTTGACCTTTTTTATTAGTTCATCCCATGTGCACAAATTTCTTAATGTGAAATTGGATGACCACACCCCCTTGTTTATATAGTGTTCAAAATAGGAATGAAGAACAAACAATATGGGATAAGTTTTGAAGTTCCAACTTCCTCACAAACTAAGTTGTAATAAGTTCTTAATATTAAACAAACTAATTATCTAGTAACTCACAAATTATTAATACATAACTCACAAATAATTAAATATTTAAGATATTTAAAAATATTTTATTACTTTTTTAAAAAATTCGAATTATATATAATACAATTAATGTAAAAATAATTTAATGATTATAATTTTAAAAATAGCTATTTTAAATATTTATGTTAAAATTATAAGTAATGTATTAACAATTACTGTTACAAAATAAATTCCTACACGAATTTTTTTTAAAAATATTCAATTAATTACATTACTTATTGTATAATTACATTTAGTTTGTAAAAAAAATTATAGGTCAAGTAATGTTTTTCTTTTGCTAATTATTAACTATAAATAAAATAATTTGCTAAACATAATGTTAATTTTCATAATTACTTTAAAATTATTGTAAAATACTTATCATAGATGATTAATCACAGAATTTAAAAATTATATATATAATTCGTGAAATTAAAATCAGTAAAATAATTATTTTAACTACACTATAGGTTTTCCAAATTTTTAATTCAGGTTTGAAGTTATAAATTACAGAATGTGAATAATTATGTTCAATTAGAAAATAATTATGCACATACTAATTAATTCTTATATGAAGTAATTGCAATGATTTTAAAGTAATGTCACATTAATTACATTAATTAATTTCTTCTAATATAAAAATATAAATTTAGAAAATATACAAATCTATGTTACAACAATTATTATTATGTGTAACTAAGGTTTAATAAA
>Ga0209208_10002538_pt1 | contig 26221 bp, 19 predicted proteins | sample S1TSphfallax_3_FD_187694 | JGI IMG/M metagenome (GOLD analysis project Ga0209208, IMG submission 187694) | Host-associated microbial communities from peat moss isolated from Minnesota, USA - S1T2_Fd - Sphagnum fallax MG (SPAdes) (version 2) | ecosystem: Host-associated > Plants > Peat moss >...
CCGCGAGCGCGAGCCAAGTTCGCCGGCCGATTTACCGGAGCTCGCTCCACCGCGCGCAGCACTATCACGAGCTCTTGGGTCCGTTTCGGGCCGCGTACCGCTCCGGCGAGTAACCGCCGCACGTTCGATCGCCGCCGAGCCCGGCGGCGGCGTGACGCTTCGCGCCGCGGTTACTCGATGCGATCCGGCAGACGCTTGAGATACATGTCGATCGCATCGTCGTTGTTCTGGAGCGTCTCGACGATGCGTGCATGCGGCTGCGCATGGAGCGTCGGATAATCCACTTCGTCGTATGACGAGCGGATCGGAAACGCGAGGCGTTCTTCGCCGAGTGAGAACTCCGCCGCGACGCCGGGCTTGTTGCCGCGCGCGTCGAGCCGATGCCATCGATGGTCGAGGTAGACGGCGTTGAGCGCATGGACAGCGTAGCCGGCGCTGTCATCGTCGAGCAGGGTCAGACGCTGATAACACACCGCGGTCGGGATGCCGTACCGGCGCAGCAGCGCCGCGAAGAGATGGCTCTTCGGATAGCAGATCCCTTCGCGATATTCGAGCGCATCGCTCGCACTGCGTGTCACGCGACGCCCCTGAATATCCCACGAGTGCGGCACCTCGTCGCGCACGAAATGAAACACCCGCCGCGCCGCCTCTTCCGGCGCGCAGCCGCGCAAATGCTCGTCCACGAACGCGCCGATCTGCGGATGCAGCGAATCGATGAGCGGCGCCGGCGCAAGATACGCCTCAAGCGGCGCGCCGATTTCAAAGTCCATCACGGAAGTACTTCGATCATTCCAACATCCGATGGCTCCGGGGACGCCTCCCCATCCTGGCGCATGCCGGCGAGGTGCATCGAGATCGCACCCGACATCAGTCGCTCCGTTTCCGTGCGCGTTTCGCCTGCCGCGACGCAGCCGGGCAAGTCCGGCGCGTACGCCGACCAGCCGGTTTCCGTCGGAGAATAGATAACCATATACTTCATGGTTTCATCCCCTGCACGAGACGCGAATCGCTAGGTCTTCGCGATGTCGAACGGTACGCCGAGGTCGGCGGCGAGCTTTTCGAGGCCGTCCCAGACCTTCACGTGGATGGGGATACCGTTCTTGCGGTGGTCGAGGGTTTTCTCGTACTCGATTTCGCCGGCGACGTAGACGCGGTCGTGGCCGGGGGCTTTGGCGGAGTTTTTGAAGTCGCGCAGCTCGCGGTCCATGTCGGCTTTGAATGTATCCGCGTCGCGGAAGCCGTCGATGCGGAAGGCGCAGAACCAGTGCGAGATCGCGCCGGGGACGGGACCGTCGGCCGGCTGCGGTTCATCGGTTCCGAATTTCCCGCCGGAGAGCACGCCGCAGAAGATGTCGACGAGCAATCCGAGACCGAAGCCCTTGTGGCCGCCGTTATCGACGCCCAGGCCGCCGAGCGGGAGCAGCGCGCCTTTGAGCGCGGCTTGCGGCGACGTCGTCTCGGCTCCCGCGGCGTCGATCGCCCAGCCGGGGTTGAGCGGCAGTTCTTTGCGGTTGTAGACTTCGAGTTTGCCGCGCGGGACGGTCGTCGTCGCGAAGTCGAGCACGAACGCCGGTTCGTTCTTGGCGGGGATGGCGTAGGCGAGCGGGTTCGTGCCCAGCATCATGTCCTTGCCGTAGGTCGGGGCGCCGAAGCGCACCGTGTTCGTCGACGCCATGCCGATCAGGTCGTGATCGAGGGCCAGCATCGCGTAATAGCCGGCGATGCCGTAGTGGTTCGAGTTGCGCACCGCGCCGAACGCCGCGCCGTGCGCTTTGGCCTTGGCGATGACGGCTTCCATCGTGCGTTTCGCAACCGGATGGCCGAGCCCGTTGCCCGCATCGACGAGAATCGAGGTGTCGGTTTCGCGAATCGTCGTGACCGCCGGCGATTTCTCCAGCTGGCCGCCGCGCAGGCGGGTGACGTAGTACGACTCCAGGCGCGCGACGCCGTGCGACTCGATCCCGCGCAGATCGCTTGCGACGAGCACGTCCGCGACGATCGCCGCGTCCTCCGGCGCAACGCCGGATTTGACGAGAATCGCGGCGACGAAGTGCGTGAGGTTGCGTTCGGTTGCGAGCCGATAGTCGGACGTGACGGTGGCCAAGGGAACCTCCAGGGTGGCGGGGACGGGGCACCCACGACGATACCATCGGGTCATTCGGGGACGGTAGCACCGTGTGATTCGAAAGGAACGGACCATGGTCGCCGGGGCACGAAGGCGAGCCTTGCATGTTAGCGACCGCTCGCTGGGTACCCACGATTCTCCGGAGCCTCCTCGTGGCGGTTTCGTACCTCGTGGCATGGATCGTGCTCGAACGGCTGTCGCTCTTCCTCGCGCCGACCACGACCGGCGTTTACCCGTGGTACCCCGCCGCCGGCCTCTCCCTCTTTCTGCTGATCCGCTTCGGGCTGCGCTATACGCCGCTTATGGCGCTGGGCTCGCCGCTGGTCTGGTTCCTCTTTCCGCACGGGCAAAAGCTGGAGATCTGGCCGATCGTGCTCTTCGGCCTCGTCGCGACCATCGGCTACGGCCTGGCGGCAACGTTGCTCGTCCGGTTCTTCCGTATCGATCGCGAGTTGACGGGCACGCGCGACCTCACGCTGTTCTTCTTCATCGGCGGCATCGTCACGCCGTACATCGTCGCCCTCTTCTCGATCAAAGTCCTGATGCTCAACGGTTTCGTGCCGGCATCGCAGTATCACCCACAAGTCTTCCGCTTCTGGCTCGGCGACGTCACCGGCATCTTCACGCTCGCGCCGCTGCTCTTTTACCTCTTCAATCCGGCGTTCACGTCGCACCCGGTCAACCGCGCGTTGCTCAAATCGTACGCGCAGCGGCATCCGCTCGAAACCGGTGTGCAAATCATCGCGGTCGTGGCCGTGCCGATCCTCGTGGTCCACCAATTCATCGCGGGTGGCGGCCTCAGCCCGGACGTCCTCTACATCACGTTCGTCCCCGTCGGCTGGATCGTGATCCGGCACGGTCTCATCGGCGCGTCGTATGCGGCACTCGTAACCGACGTCGCGACGCTCGTGACGATGCGCCGCGAAGCCGCCGATCTGTGGACGGAAACCGAGCTGCAGATCTTCTTGCTCACGGTTTCATCGATCGCGTACGCGCTCGGCATGTCGATCACCGAGCGTGCGATCGCGCTCCTCCAACTGCATCACACCGAAGCGCTCTTGCTCGAGGCGCAGAACAGCGACCCGCTCACCGGGCTCGCGACGCTCCGCAGCGCACAAGACGCGCTCGGGCGTATTTTGCCGGAGCACGTCGCCGACGGCGAGTCGCTGGTCGTGATCTGGTACGACGTCGAGAATCTCGGCATCATCAACGACAGTTTGGGTACGGACGCGGGCGACGCATTCCTCACGGCAATCGCCGAACGTGTGCGCGGGCTCATCGACCCCGGCGAGATCGCCGCGCGCGTCGCAAGCAATTTCGTGATCGTTCTGCGCGGCCCGAGCGCGCTACGCGAGCGCTGCGAGGCGGGGCTCGCCGTGCTCTCGCGGCGCTATCAGATCGCGACGCGCGAGATCTTTCCATCGGCGGTCATCGGCTACTGTGTCTACGACGATCCGGCGATGAAGGCACCGGAGATGTTCCGCCGCGCGCACTCCGCGATGCGCCGCGCCAAGCACGGTAGCGGTTCGCGGATCAAGTCCTATTCGCGCCGCCGCGACACGAACGCCAACCACCTCGAAACCCTGGCCCGCTTGCATCGCGCCGCCGATGACGGCGACTTCGAGCTCTTCTACCAGCCGATCGTCGCGCTCGCGAGCGGCATCGTCACGGGCGCTGAAGCCCTGCTGCGCTGGAATGCCGACGGCAAGATCCTCGCGCCCGCCGACTTCTTTCCGGCGCTCGAACGGAGCGCACTGATGGATCGCGTCGGCTGGTGGGCGATCCGTGAGGCGATCGCGCAGGCCGGCCGCTGGCACAACGCAGGCCGCACGCTCGACGTCTGGATCAATGTCGCCGCGCGCCTGCTGGTCGATCCCGGGTTTGCCGGGAAGGTCATCGCCCTCATCGACGATTCGGGAACCGATGCCGGACACATCATCATCGAGGTGACGGAGCGTGACGCGATGCATGATCTGGAGAAGATGAGCGCGATCTTTCGTCAACTCCGGGCCCGCGGGCTGCGCATAGCGATCGACGACTTTGGCGTGGGCGAGTCCTCGCTCGCTCGGCTCCGCGATGTCGACGTGGATATCCTCAAGATCGACGGTTCGTTCGTGACCGGGATCCCCGCTGACGTGCGCGCGCTCAACCTCGTCCGCAACGTCGTCGCGATGGCGAACACGCTGGGGCTGCGCACGGTCGCCGAATGGATCGAAGGGCCGGAACAGGCCGACGCCGTGCTTGCCGTCGGCGCGGATCTCGGCCAGGGCTTCCATCTCGGGCGGCCCGGCCCGCCGGGCACGATCTTCCCCGCCGGGACGCGGCTTGGCTGAACTCGCGGCCGCGCTGCGGGCGATCGCAGGCGACGGCGGCGTGCTGACGGCACCGGAAGACCTGATCGCCTACGGGTTCGACGGGACGTTTTTCGACCGCACCCCGCCGCTGGTCGTGCTGCCGCAGACGATCGACGAGGTCGTCGCGATCCATCGCCTCGCGACCCGCGAGCGCCTCGCGATCACGCCGCGCGCAATGGGCAGCGGACTCTCGGGCGGCTCGGTGCCGCTCGACGGAAGCATCGTGCTCGGCGTCGCGCGCATGAACCGCATCCTCGCGATCGATACGGTCGACCGGGTCGCGGTGGTCGAGCCCGGGGTCATCACCGCGGACCTGCAAGCGGCGGTCGAGCGTCAAGGACTCTTTTACCCGCCCGATCCCTCTTCACTGCGACAGAGCGCGATCGGCGGCAACATCGCCGAGAACGCCGGCGGCGCGCGCGGCCTCAAGTACGGCGTGACCGGCGATTACGTGCTCGCGCTCGCCGTCGTGCTGCCGGACGGCACGCTCATTCGTACCGGCGGCCGGTCCGTCAAGAACGTGACCGGCTACAATCTGCGCGCGCTCTTCACCGGCGCCGAAGGCACCCTCGGCACGATCGTCGAGGCGACGCTACGGCTCATCACCCGGCCGACGGCGGCGCGCACGGCGCTGGCGGTGTTCGAGCGGCTCGAAGATGCGGCGGCGAGCGTCACCGCCGTGCTCGAAGCGGGGATCTTGCCGACCTCGATCGAGCTGATCGACCGGCTGACGATCCGCTGCATCGAAGAGAACGCGCCGGCCGGGCTGCCGCGCGACGCCGATGCGGTGTTGCTCTTCGGGGTCGACGGCGACCACGTCGAGATCCTCGACGGCGAACTCGCCGCGATCGAACGCGTCGCGCGCGAGCACGGCGCACGCGATGTCACGCGCGCGCACGACGCGGCGGAATCGGACCGGCTGTGGGCCGCGCGGCGCGCCATCTCGCCGTCGCTCGCACGGCGACGGCCGAACAAACTCGGCGAAGACATCGCCGTTCCGCGCCGCGGCATCGTCGCGATGTGCGCGCGGGTGCGTGAGATCGCGGCGAAATACGATCTCGAGATCCCGCTCTTCGGCCACATCGGCGACGGAAATCTGCACCCCAACATCCTGTGCGACAAACGCGATCCGGCCGAGATGGCGCGCGTCGCCGCCGCCGCGCGTGAGATCTTCGAGGCCGCGGTCGCACTCGGCGGAACGCTCTCGGGCGAGCACGGCATCGGGCTGCTCAAGAAACAATTCATGGAGCTGGACCTCGGTCCGGAAACACTCGCGTTGATGCGCGCGATCAAGACGGCCGTCGATCCGCTCGGCATCATGAATCCGGGCAAGATCTTCCCCGAGCCGGGCGGAGCCGACGCATTCCGGCTGTGAGGCTGAGCCCCGCGCGCGGCACGCTGCTCGCGCTCGTTGCGCTCGCGGCCGTCTTGCGGTTGATCATGCCGCCGGCGCACCCCGACGCGTTCCAACCCGACGAGGTCGTCAACGGCTACGACGCGTTTTGCCTCGCGCATACGGGCGCCGATCATCACGGCAACGGGTGGCCGCTGCTCTTCGAGTCGTTCGGGGACTGGGTTTCGCCGCTCTTGACGTATCTAACGGTACCGTTCGTCGCGCTCGGCGGCCTCTCGGCGTTCACGGTCCGGCTGCCCGGCGTGCTCGCAAACGTGCTCGCCGTCGTGGCGGTCGCCGTGCTGGCCTTCGAGTTCACCGCAGCGCGCGCCGCCGCATTGGTCGCAGCCGCCCTGCTCGCCACCTCACCCTGGGATATCGCGCTCGCCCAGTGGGCCGCCGCGCCGACGCTGCTGCCGCTGCTCGCGACGCTCGCGGTGCTCTTCGCGCTACGCGCGATGCGCACGCGACGGACGCTCGACGCGCTCGCCTTCGGCGTCTTCTCCGCGCTGCTCGTCTACGACTATCCGACCCAGAAACTTTTCGCGCCGCTGCTCGTCGCGGTCGCGCTCGTGTGTCTGCGCGGGTGGCGCGAGCGGGCGGTGCTGCTCGTCACCTTCACCTTGATCAGCGCGCCGATGTACGCGCTTACGTTCAGCGACCCGAAATACAACGCGCGCTTCGCCTACGTCGGCCTCAACCCGCGCGCGCCGGACTTCGCGTCTAGCGTCCTGCAGCGGTACGGTGAATACTTCAATCCGGCGTTTCTGTTTCGGCATGGCGACATGAGCTTCGCGCCGTTTCTCGAGCCGTTCTTCATCGCCGGTATCGTCGTCGCGATCGTTGCACTCGCGCGCCGGACGAGACCCGTCGTTCCGCGCCGCGCGGCGGCCTTCGTGCTGACGATCGCGTTCCTCGCGCCGCTGCCCGCGAGTCTGACGGTCGACCATCTGCATCCCAATCGTATCTTGCATGCCCTGCCGCTGGCGGTGCTCCTGACGGCGACCGGGACCGTCGCGCTCTTCGCGCTGATCGAGAGCACACTGATCCGGCGCATCGCGGCGATCGCGATGGCTGGGCTGCTCGTCGTGGCGACCGGCACGTTCGCGCACAACTATTACGATGGTCGCCACGTACAAACCGGGTTCGCTGAAGAACAGCCGGGCCTCGGCGACGCGATCGTCGCGATCGTGCGCCGTTTTCCGAATGCGCCGGTCGTGGTCGACACGACCGCTTTCAACCAGCCCTACATCTACTATCTCTTCGCGGCCCGCTACGATTGCACGAAGCTCCCGCTCGCGCAGATGCGCGCTTCGCAAGCGGCGGGGATCACGTGGGCCTACGTCTCGGCGATCGGGAACATCCGCTTCCGGCCGATCGCGCCGGAGGAACTCGCGCAAACGGTCGCGCTCGCACCGATCGCCGAAGGCAACGTCGAGTACACCGTGCGGCAGGGCCGCGGCAACGTCTATTTGTCTCGCTAACGAGCAAACCACCACCGTCACGCCGGCAGATCAGGATGACACGGCGGAGAGGGCGTCGTGCGGGCAGCGGGCAAAAGCGAGCCGCATGCGCGCGGACGACGGCTCAACCAAACTGATGCTCTTGACCGTCGTCGCACTCGGCACGACCTGGAGTTTGAGCGCCGGGGCGCTTGCAATTCCGGCCTGCGTCGGTCAGCCGCTGCTGCGCTGCGGGACGAGCGCCTACAATCACGTCGATCCGTGGGCCACCGCGATCCTCGTGCTCGGCATCCTCACCAGTTACGCGATCTTCTGCGGCCTTCGCAACGCGGCGGCGCTCGTACTCGGCTACGCAGTTCTCTTCGCGGTGGTCAACCGCGCGTTCCGGCTGCCGCAGCTCTGGGTCAGCGACGTCATCAACGCGACGCGCGAAGCACTCGGCGTCATGAGCACGGGCGCGAACCCGTATCTGCACGATTATTTGACCACCGCACCGCAGCACTCGCCGTTCCCGTATTTGCCGGGCGAGCTGTTCTTCTACGGCATCCCGTACGTGCTGGTGCATTCGGTCGACGATTGGGGCAAGCTCGTCGGGATCGCGACCGTCTTCGTGTTCGCGGCGCTCGCGCCGATCGTCGGAACGGCGCGGGCCGCGCTCTGCGTCGCGCTGTACGGCACCTTCGAGCTCGCGATCGCGACCTCGGTCGACGGGACGAACGACATCGGCGCGGCGTTCATGCTGCTCGTCGCAGCCGGGCTGCTTGCGTGGTCCGACGTGACGCGCGACGGCGGCCGGCAACCGCGCGTTGCGACGGCGCTCTCGATCGCGAGCGCCGTGTTCCTGGCCTGGGCGATGCTCTATAAAGCGACGACCTGGCCGTTTTTTCCGTTCTTCGCGCTCTATCTGTGGCGGCGCGACCGGCGCGACGCGATCCGCTCGATCGCGATCGTGGCGGTGCTCTTCGTCGCGGCGATCGTGCCGTTTCTGTTTCCCGATCCGGCCGGCTTCTTCGGGAACGTCTATCGCGGTTTCGTGTTCAACGAATATTTCTACGGGCTTACGATCTGGACCGGACTCACGAACGCCGGCGTGCCGATCGATGCCGGCGCGCGCTTCATCTCGGTACTCTTTCCGATCGCGGTGATCGGGACGTTTCTCGTCCTCGTTGCGATCCCGTCGCGCACCGTCGGCGGCGTGCTCGCGCGCGGCACCGCCGTCATCACGACCGCACTGCTCTTCGCGCACTTCGCGACCTCATCGTATTACGCGTACGCGGGCGCGCTCTTCATCGGTGCGATTGCGCTGGCGGGGCCGCGCGCGACGCCCGCGCTCGGCGCCTGATGGAGGCGAACCGGGTCGCGCTGCTCGCCGCAACGCTGCCGCTCTTGCTCTTCGGGATCGGCGGCGATTACGCGCAGCCCGATCCGCTGCACTTCGGGATCCTGATCGCCGGTGCCGCCGGCTTCGGCGGTGCGCTCGCGCGCCGGCGCTGGGCCGGCCCGCTCGTCATCGCGGCGCTGCTCGTGGTCGGATGCCTCGCCCGTGCGAACGCCGTCGACTTTCCCGGCAGCGACGTGCTGCCCGCAACCCGCGAAGCGGTCGACGTCCTCGCCGGCGGCGCGGACCCGTACGCGCACGTCTTTCAATCGACCGTGCCGCCGGGCGCCGTGTTCGCCTACCCGCCCGGCGAGATCGCGTTCTATTCGCTCGTGCAGCTCGCCGGCGTTCCGATCGCGCGCGCCGAGCACCTCACGGGCGCGCTCGGCCTGATCGCGATCGCGTTCCTCGCGCCGCTCGCGGGTGAGGGGTTCGCCGCGCTTGCGATCGGCATCTTGGCCGGCGCGGGCGATCTCGTGGAGCGCACGGGTGACGGGAGCAACGACACCTCGGCCGCGCTGCTCGTGCTCGTCGCGCTCGCGCTGCTCGCCTGGGCGCTTGCGACGCGTGGCCGGACTGCCCGCGTGCTGTGGTTCGCGTCGGCGATCGGCTTCGGCTGGTCGATCGCCTTCAAAGAATATGTGCTGCCGCTCGCGTTCTTCGTGGCGCTCTTTCTCTGGCGTTCCGATGCGCGGCGTGCGCGCGGCTGGATCGTGACGGCCGCCGGCACGGTCGCGTTCTTCGTGGTGCCGTTTTTCGTCTGGAATCCGGCCGGCTTCATCGCCAACGTCGGCGGCGCGTATCTCTATCATCCGAGCGCCTACGGGCGCAACCTGTGGCGCGATGCGGTCGGATCGCTGCCGGCGCTTGCGGATGCGCTCGGGCCGATCATTCCGCTGGTGACGCCGCTCGCGGTGCTGGCGGTCGCGATCCTGTTGTGGCGCCGGCCCGCGCGAACGCTCGGCGCGGCCGTTTTGCAGGGCTGCGCCGCCGTTGCGGCACTCTTCGTGTTCGCGCGTTGGACGACCAGCGTCTATTGGGTCTTCCTCGCGCCCGCCGTCGCGGCGGGCCTGGCCGTCGCGATCGGCGCGGCGCCGCCCTTAGGCGAGCGCGAGCGGCTCCGGACCGAGTAGCGCATGCGTCGCGCTCGGCTCGCCGAGCGCGTGCGGTTCGTGATCCGCGTCGTCATCGAACGAGAACTGTTCGATCGACGCCGCGAGCAACGCGGCTTCGCCGTCGAGCTCGCGCGCGGAGTTTGCGATCACCTGCACTTGCGAAGCGAGCTGCACCGCCGCCGCCGAGACTTGATCGGCAAGCGATGATTGGGATTCGGCGGCCTCCGCGACCGGCGCGATCGACGAGGCGACCGAATCGACCGTGACCTGCATCTCGCCGGCCGCCGCCGCGTTCTCTTCGACCACGGTCGAGACGCTCGCCATGTTGCTGGTCAGCTGCGCCGAGGCATCGCGCATCTGCTCCGCGCCTTGGGCGACGTCTTCGGCGATGCGCTGCGTTTGCGCGATCGCGCCTTCCACCGTCTGCAGCGAGCTTTGCGCCTTGCGCGCCAGACCCAGGCCGTCATCGACGGCGCTCTCGGAGCTGCGCATCGCTTGGGCGGCGCGCACGGCATCCTGGCGAATTTCGCCGAGGATGGTACCGATCTCGCGCGTCGCACTGGTCGCGCGCTCGGCGAGTTTGCGGACTTCGTCGGCGACGACGGCAAAGCCGCGGCCGTGCTCGCCCGCTCGGGCAGCTTCGATCGCGGCGTTGAGCGCGAGCAAGTTCGTCTGATCCGCGATTTCATCGATCGTCGAGACGATCTCACCGACGGCGGTCGAGCGCTCTTCGAGCGTCGCCATCACCTTCGCGGCAGCAGCCGATTCGGCGCGCAATTTCGCCAGCGAATCGGCCGTCTGCACGACGGCGCCCGTGCTCGTCGACATCTCTTTCTTCGCGGTGCGCGCCGCGTCGAGCAGCGTCTCGCCGATCTTGGCGAGGCTCGCGATCTGACCGTCAAGCGAGGAGACCGCGTCGCGCGCGGCGCTGACCGCGATCGCCTGTTCGGTGGAGCCGCGCGCGATCATCGTCGTCGTGCGCGTCACCTCTTCGGTCGAGATGCGCGCCGCGGCGAGACCGTCGTGCTGCATGCGCGCGCCGCTCGCGACGCTCTCGACGGCCTGCGTGATCTCGCTGACCGCGATCGACGATTGTTGCGTCGCCTGCGAGACGCCGGTGCTCGCGCCTTTGAGCGTTTGCGTCGCGCTTGCGACGCCGAGCAACACGCCGCGTAGCCGGTCCGTCGTGCGGCCGAACTTGTCCGCGGAGCGCGCGATGCCTTCGGCCAGCGCGTTGTACGAGAGCGCGAGCGCCGAGACTTCGTCGCCCGCGGTATCGACGATCGGCGTACTCTGCACGCTGATCTGGGTCGCGCTCAGCACGCCGCGCTCGAGCCGGTCGTAGGCCCGCTCCAGCAGCGCGAAATCACCCTCGACTTGCATGATACCATCTTTGACGCGGCCGAGCCGGGTGACGATTTGCCGATTGATGATGACGCCGATCAAGAGCGCGAGGACGATGCTGCCGGCGCCGACCGAGATCATCACGATCTGAGCGGTGGTGACCGCGTGCGCAAAGGCGGACTGGGACTTCGTAACCTGGGTTTCGATATCGGAAAACACGGCTGTCGAGTCTTGCGTCAAGGCATCGATCTCGGTTTTCGGAACGACGGCCACCGCCGCGCTCAGGTCGTGCTTCTTGACGTCCGCCACCTGCTCGTCGAAGAACGAGGTATAAGCGTTCACGGTTGTGAGCTCCGCTTCGACGTCGCCCTCGAGCTGGCCGGGGATCAGGTCTTCCTCGCTGCGCAAGCTATCCGAATCGCTTTCGACTTTGGCGCGGATCTTTTGGTAGGCGGCCGCGTACTTCGGGTCGCCGGTCACCATGTACGCGCGGGACTCGCCCTGCTCGCTCGTGATGTCGAACACGATCGACTGCGCGAGCGCCTTGAGATTGAGGACCTGGATCACGTAGGCGTTGCGCGCGGACATCACACGAATCTGCACCGCGGCCGCGGCGACGATCGCGATCAACAACACGAGACTCACGCCGGTGCTCAGCAAGAGCTTCCAGCGAACGGACAACTTCATCACCAGGCCTCCAGAGCCGCGACCGGTTCCTCCGGCCGTTTCTATTCCTATCGGCCGTACGGCGATTTTTTCGCGCCTGCCCGAGGAGGCCCGCGCTAGAGGGTTGTCTTGCCGAGCGCGCTGAGGATCAATTCGACCGCGAGGATGGCGGTTTGATTCTCGCGGTCGAGGATCGGATTGATCTCGGTGATCTCGAGCGACCCGAGCGCTCCCGAGGCGGCGACGGCCTCCATCAGCGTATGGGCCTCACGGTACGAAATACCGCCCCGCACCGGGGTGCCGACCCCCGGCGCCTCGCTTGGATCGATCCCGTCCATATCGAAGCTCACGTGCAGGGAGTCCGGGCCGTCGGCGGCGATCGCCAGCGCCTCGTCGATGACCCGGCTCATTCCGAGCCGGTCGATGTCGGACATCGTGAACGCCTTCACGCCGAGCTCGCGGATGATCGCCTTTTCGCCCGCATCGACGTCACGCAGGCCGATGAAGACCAATTTCTCGGGCTTCAGGTGATGCTGCTCGAGCGCGAAGTGCACCGGCATCCCGTGCACGTTCCCGCTCGGCGAGGTCATCGGTGCGTTGATGTCCCCGTGCGCGTCGACCCAGATCACGCCGGGCTGGCGCTCGCGCGCGCGCGAGACGCCCTCCAGTGTGCCCATCGCGATCGAGTGATCGCCACCGAGGACCAGCGGAAAGCGGCCCGCGCGAACGCTCGCCTCGACGATTCCGGCGAGGGTGCGGCAGACCTCGGCGATGATCGGAAAGTACTTCGCACTCGCCTCCGCCACCGACGCCGACTCCGGGACCGGGACGGTCAGATTGCCATGGTCGCGGACGGCGATCCCAAGCCGCTCGAGCGATTCCTTGAGTCGCGCGTAGCGGATCGCGGAGGGCCCCATGTCGACGCCGCGCCGATCGGCACCCAGATCCATCGGCACGCCGATCACGTCGACCCGCGCGACCGCCCCCCGTGGCTCGATCATCGGGGCGTCTGATCGCGCGGCTTGCGCGTCAACGCGGCCGCGGCGGCGGCCGGCGGCACGGGTCCGGGGATCAGATGCTCGCGCAGGACGCGCAGCATCGCGGCGACCGGAACCGCGAGAAAGGTGCCGATGAGGCCAAAGAGTTCGGTGCCGAACAAGATCGCGAGAATGATGTAGAGCGGCGAGAGCCCGACCGCGTTCTTGAGCACGCGGGGGGCGACGAAGTTCCCGTCGACTTGCTGGATCACGACGAAGCTCGCGGCGACGATCAGGGCGTTCGTGAGGCCGTTCGTGATCAGCGCGATCAGAAACGCCGGTATGAAGCAGACGACGGCGCCGGCATACGGAATGAAATTCAAGACGCCCGCGGCGACGCCGATCAGGAGCGCGTAGGGGACGTGTAAGATCGCCAGCATGATCCCGATCATCGCGCCGACGATCGCACCGTCGATCAGCTGGCCGCGAATGAAGCCGCCGACCACACCGTCCAAATCGTCGACGATCGCCTCCGCCTTCGCGCGCCGCCGCGCCGGAACGAGGCCGAGAATCTGACGCTTGACGTCGTTTGCCTCGAGCAAGAGGTACGCGGCGAGCACCGGCACGATGATGACCGTCGCCAGGATGCTCACCGCCGAGAGCACGAACGAGAGCGTCCGCTGCGCGGCATCGAAGCCGTATTTCTGTACGAGCATCCCGAACTGCGTCGGCAGGTTCGCAAGATAGTGTCGCGAGGCGAGCGGGACTTTGGCAAGCAGCGGATTCGTCGGCACCAGCAACTCGCGCTGCGCCGCCGCCGCAAAAGCCGGGATCTGCGCGTAGAGCCGCTGCGTCTGTTCGCTGAGCGGCGGAACCAATATCGTGACGACGACGATGGCGACGATCGCGATGAAGACGTAAACGATCAGGATCGAGACGATGACCGGCATGCGCGCGTTGAGCCGTCGCACGACCGGATAGATCAAGTACGCGAAGAGCACGCCCGCGACGAGCAGCAATCCGGTCGTGCGAATCGCGGCGAAGAATTGCAGCATGCCGACGAGCAGGTAGATCGAGACCGCGACGATCAGCAACACCTTGAGCGCGTACGTGGCGCGCCGTTCGCCGCGCGATATCGGCCGCCGCGGCGGCAGCGCTTTCACCGCGACACCGGCCGGCGGCTCGTGATTCCCGCGACGGCAACGTTCAAGCGCCGCGGCGGACCGGCGGAGAGATCGGGTGCGTTCATCCCGGGCGCTTCGCGCCGCGCGAAAGGCCAACCCGCAGCGAGCGCGTATGCCTATGCCGATGTTCTCTACGCGCCGTGCGCTTGGTGCCGCGCTGGGTTCCTTGTGGCTGGGCGTCGCGCTCGCCGGATGCGTCGATCATACCGGCGCCGCCGACGGCCGCCTGCGGCTCGGCATGGTGACCGACACCGGCGGGCTCGGGGACCGCTCGTTCAACGATTCCGCGTACGCGGGTCTGCTGCGGGCGAAGACCGACCTCGGCGCGCACATCACCGTCGTGCAATCGCGTTCGGCGGCCGATTACCAGCCCAACCTGATCGTGCTCTCGAACAAGGGGTTCGATCTGATCTTCGGGATCGGCTTCCTGATGGCGAAGGACCTCACCGACGTCGCGGTGCGTTTCCCGGCGCGGCGCTACGGCATCATCGATGCGGTCGTCGACGAACCCAACGTTACCTCCGTCACGTTCCGTGAGGAGCAGGGTTCGTTCCTCGCCGGTGCCGCGGCGGCGATGGTGAGCAAGACGCATCAGATCGCGTTTCTGGGCGGCGTCGACATCCCGCTCTTACGCAAGTTCGAGGTCGGGTTTACGGCGGGCGCGCGCGAGATCGATCCCGCGATCAAAGTCTCGGTCAAATACATCGGCAGCTTCGAGGACGTGGCGGCCGGCAAAGAGCTCGCCGGCGTGCTCTACGATCAGGGTGCCGATATCATCTTCGCGGCCGCGGGCAAAGGCGGCGTCGGCGCGATCGATCAGGTCCGGGCGCGCAGCGGCGTGTACGTCATCGGCGTCGACGCCGATCAAGACGCGCTCGTCCCCGGCAAGATCCTGACCTCGATGATCAAGCACGTCGACCGCGGCGTGTTCCTGATGGCCGATCGTCTGGCCCGGCACGAACCGGTAGGCGGTCATGTCGTCCTCGGCCTCAAAGAGGGCGGCGTCGGCCTCACCGACTTCCGCTATACACGGAACGTCATGACGCCGGCCCGCATCGCGAAATTGCACGTGATCGAGACGCTGCTCGAGAACGGCACGATCGTCGCTCCCTCCACCCGAGAAGAGTTGGCACCATTCAAACCGGTCCCGCTTCCCTAACGCTGCGCGGTATCCGCAAGCAGTACGGTCCGATCGTCGCCGTGAACGGCGTCGACCTCGACGTGCGCGCGGGCGAAATCCACGCGCTCGTCGGCGAAAACGGGGCCGGCAAATCGACGCTCTCGGCGATCGCCTACGGCGCGGTCACGGCCGATGAAGGCACGGTCGAGGCGGGCGGCCCGGTCGGCCTCGTCCACCAGCATTTCCAATTGATCGAACGCCTGACGGTGTGGGAGAACGTGCTCTTGCACCGCGAACCGCGACGCGGGCCGTTCGTCGATCGCGCGCGAGCGCGTAAGATCGTGCGCGATCTCGCCGCCCGCCATGGCCTGGCGATCGATCCCGACGCGATCGTCGAGACGCTGCCGGTCGGGATCAAACAGCGCGTCGAACTGTTGCGCGAGCTCGAGCGCGAGCCGCGGATCTTGCTGCTCGACGAACCGACGGCCGCGCTCGCGCCGGGCGAGATCGACGCCTTCTTCGCAACGGTCCGGCGGCTGGCCGACGGCGGCACGGCCGTGCTCGTCGTAACGCACAAGCTCGCCGAAGTCACGGCGTATTCGCAGCGCGTCACCGTGATGCGCGCGGGGACGGTTGTGGCGCGCTTCGAGACCGCGCGCACCGACGCCGCCGAGATCGCCCGCGCGATGGTCGGCGGCGAGCTGCCGGAACTCGCGGCGCGCGCGACGACGCTGCCGCGGCCGCGGCTCGTCGTGCGCGATCTCACGGCCGGCGAGTCGACGGGCGCGATCTCCGCGGTCTCGTTGACGGTCGACGCCGGCGAGATCGTCGGGATCGCGGGGATCGAAGGCAACGGCCAGTCGGCGCTCGCTGACGCGCTCGCGGGCGTCCTGCCGTACACCGGAACGATCGAACTCGACGGGGCCCTCGTGCCGTCGTCGGCGGGACCCGCAACGCGCATCGAACGTGGCGTGCGCGTGATCCCGCAAGACCGGCGTCACGAAGCGCTGGTGCTCGATTGGAACGTGCGCGACAACGCGATCCTCGGCCGCCAGGAATACCCACCGCTGCGGCGCGGTGCGATCATCGATCGCGGCGTCGCCGATCGCTACGCGAAGGACGTGATCGAACGCTTCGACGTACGGCCGCCGAATCCGAACGCAATCTGCGACGGCCTCTCGGGCGGCAACCAGCAGAAGATCGTCGTCGGCCGCGCGCTCGCAGGCGAACCGAAACTCGTGATCGCCTACCAGCCGACGCGCGGGATCGACATCGGCGCCGCAACGCTCGTGCAATCGCGACTGATCGAGGCCCGCAACGCCGGCGCGGCGGTGCTCCTGATCTCGTTCGAGCTCGACGAAATCTTCGCCGTCGCCGATCGCGTGATCGTGCTCTTCGGCGGCCGCGTTGCGGGCACGTTCGCGCGCGCCGAGCTCGATCGCGGCCGGATCGGCGCGCTGATGGCGGGCAACGCGTGAGGCGCGGGCTGCGCGATGTCGGGCTCGCGATCGCGATCGTCATCGTTATCGGCGGCCTGGCGATGATCGTTGCGGGCGCGAACCCGATCGACGGCTTCGGCCAGCTGCTCGACGGCGCGCTCGGCAACCCATCGGAGATCGCCGAGACGCTGGTACAAACGACCGCGCTGCTCTTCCCCGCACTCGGCATCGCGTTCGCGTTTCGCGCCGGCCTCTTCAACATCGGTGCCGAGGGACAACTGATCTTGGGCGGGATGGCGGCCGGGATCATCGGCGTGATCGTGCCGCTGCCGGCCATGCTCGCGATCCCGCTGACGCTCGCCGCCGGCGCCGTCGCCGGCGGCGTCTGGGGCGGTATCGCGGGCTTCTTCCGCGCGCGCTTCGGCGCAAACGAAGTGATCGCGACGCTGATGCTCAACGTCATCGCGCTGCTGCTGGCGACGTATTTGATCGGCGGCCCGTTCAAACAAGCCGGCGCAACGGCCTCGGAGACGGCGTCGCTGCCCGCCGCGGCGCAGCTGCCCGGGATCTTCCCCGACTCGCGGCTCACGCTGGCGTTTCCGATCGCGATCGCACTCGCGTTCTTCTTGCGCTGGGTCTTCCGGCGCACGGTGTTCGGCTACGAACTGCGCGCCGCGGGCGATGCACCCGAGGCGGCGCGCCGGGCGGGCGTCAACCTCGCGCGCACGGCGTTCGTCGCGATGGCCGGCTCCGGCGCGATCGCGGGGCTCGGCGGCGCGACGATCGTGATGGGGATGCTGCATCGCTTCAATACCGGACTCTCGCCCGGCTACGGCTTCATCGGCATCGCGGTTGCGCTCGTCGGCAACCTCGATCCGCTCGGCATCTGCATCGCGTCGTTCGCGTTCGGCGTCCTGCAGAGCGGCGCGATCGCGATGCAGGCGATGGCGAACGTTCCGCGCGACGTCATCTCGATCGTCGAGGGGCTCGTGATCGTCGCCCTCGCCGGCCGGCGCGTCGTCGCCGCGCGGAGAAACGCATGATCGCCGTCGCGCTTGCGCTGCTCGCGTTGATGCTCGTCAAAGCGACGCCGCTGATCTACGCGGCGCTCGGCGGCGTGCTCAGCGAGCGATCGGGCGTCGTCAACATCGGGCTCGAAGGCGGCCTCGTCGCGGGTGCGTTCAGCTCGGTCGTCGTCGCGGGCGCAACGGGGAATCCGGTGCTCGGCGCCTGCGCGGGCGTGCTCGCGGGCGCGCTGCTCGCCGCGATCCTCGCCCTCGCGGCGACGCGCTTCGGGGTCGATCAGATCGTCGCCGGAACCGGCTTGAACTTCGTTGCGATCGGCGGCGCCGCATACGGCCTGGTCGTGATCTTCCATCAGCCCGGCGCATCGCGCGAGGTGACGAATCTCGGCGCGACCGGCAGCTGGACGCTCGTCGTGCTGGCCTTCGTGCTCGCGGCGCTCGAGTGGCTGTTCCTGTTCCGCACGCCCTGGGGACTGCGCGTGCGCGCGTGCGGTGAGAACCCGCGCGCCGCCGAGACGGCGGGCGTCAACGCGCTCGCCACGCGCTTCTGGGCCGTCGTCACCGGCGGTGCGATCGCCGCGCTCGGCGGCGTGTATCTCTCGCTCGGCGAACTCGATCTGTACTCGGACGGGATGACCGCCGGGCGCGGCTACATCGCGCTCGCCGCCGTCATCTTCGGTCGCTGGAATCCGATCGGTGCGACGGGCGCCGCGCTGTTCTTCGGTTTCTTCGCCGCGCTCCAGTACACGTTGCAACGCTCGGGTGTGCCGAGCGAGCTCATGCAAGCATTGCCGTATCTCGCCGCGCTCGTGGCGCTCGGCGGATTTGCGGGCCGCGTGCGAGCGCCCGCCGCCGACGGCGTCCCCTACGTGCGCTAACGTTCGCGATCGCCGCAGACGCGTACCATTTGTCGAATCGAAATGGATTGACGGATCGGCGCGCAGCGGCGATGATGTCGGGAATGCGTCAGCTGCGATCTCTCGTAGCCCTCGCCGTTCTGTGTGCCGTTGCATGGGGAACGCCGGTTCCCGCGCGCGCGGCGGCCGCTCCGCTGGCCGCCCTCGAACGCAATCTCTCGGCGATGTCTTCGCGCGCACCGGGCGACGTCGGCGTCATGGTCGAGGATGTGGCGACCGGTTTCTCGACCGGCGTGAATCGCGGCGCGAACATGCCCGCGGCGTCGACGATCAAGATCCCCGTCATGGTCGAAGTCTTCCGCCAGATGGCGCGCGGGACGTTCGACCTCAACCGCATGCTGACGCTGCAGGCGAGCGATCGCGATTGGGGTTGGGGCGATCTCGCCGATGCTCCGTCCGGCTCGCGCTATCCGGTCTCGAAGCTCTTGACGCTGATGATCACCGAAAGCGACAACACGGCGACGAACATGCTGATTCGCCTCGTCGGTCGCGCGCACATCAACATGACGATGCGATCGCTGGGTCTGCGGCAGACCGTGGTCGGCGATTACATCCGGTCCGACGGCGACATCCGTTCGCTGCGCTCGAGCCCGCAAGACATGACGACGCTGCTGCTTGACATGGTGCACGAGTCGCTCGTCAACGCGTGGTCGTCGCGCGAGATGATCCAAATTCTCGCCGGCCAGCATCATAACGGTCTGTTGCCCGAGCCGCTGCCGCCGGGGATGACGATCGCGCACAAGACGGGCACGCTGCACGACACCCTCAACGATGTCGGCATCGTCTACCTCGGCAACGCGCCCTACATCATCTCGGTGATGACGACGCATCTGCCCTCACTCGACGCCGGCCGGCGCTTCATCCGCGGCGTCTCGCGCCTCGCGTACGATGCACTGGCTCGCTTCTCGGCCTGGCGCGTCGCGACCCAGCCGATCGTTCCGGTCGCCGAAGCGGCGGCAGCGCCACCCGTCGCCCCCGACGTTCTGATGTGGGAGAGCGCCGGCGCGTCCGATGCAACGGCCGCGCCGCCCGACGCGCAACCGCAGCTCCCGCGGCCGACGCCGCAGCCCTAACAACCGCTAAAGCGTTCACTCGCCCTCCGGCGAACGGGTCAGCGATGCGCGATGGCGGCCACGCTTACCGATGTGTTCCGAACGTTCTTGCGGCTGGGAATGACGTCGTTCGGCGGCCCGCTCGCGCATATCGGCTACTTTCGCCGCGAGTTCGTCGAGCGGCGCGGCTGGATCGACGACGATGCGTTCGCGCAGATCGTCGCGTTCTGCTCGATCTTGCCGGGGCCGACGTCGAGTCAGGTCGGGATGATCGTCGGAACGGTGCGCGGCGGCTGGCGCGGTACGCTGCTCGCGTGGCTCGGCTTCACGCTTCCCTCCGCGCTCGCGATGGGCACGTTCGGCTTCGCCGTGCGCGCGATCGAGGGGGCGGCGAGCGAACCGCACTGGTCTACCGGCCTGCTGGCGGGACTGACCGCGGCGGCGACGGCCGTCGTCGCGCAAGCGGTACTCGCGCTCGCGCGCTCGCAGTGTCCGGATCGCGAAACGCAAACGATCGCCTTCGGCGCAACGATCCTCTCGCTCGTCCTGCAAGCCGTCCCGGGGCTGCAATGGATTCCGATCGTCGTCGGCGCGCTGATCGGGGCACTCTTTTTGCGCCGCTCCGCTCAGGTCACGACGAGCACGCTGCCGCTGGCGATCGCCACTCCGGTCGCGCTCGCCTGCGGGATCGGATTCGTCGTCATCGCGGCGGCGGCGGCGGCGTTCGCGAACGCGGGCGATGCCGGGGTCTTGTGTGCGACGCTCGTGCGCGCGGGGACGCTCGTGTTCGGCGGCGGCCACATCATCTTGCCGCTCTTGCAGTCGCTCACCGGCGACGGCCTGATCGCAGCGCACGACTTCTACGCCGGATACGGCGCAGCGCAAGCACTGCCCGGACCGCTGAACACGTTCGCAACGTTTCTCGGCGTCGCGAACCTCTCGCCGCTGCACGGCTTCGCCGGCGGGCTCGTGGCGACGCTGCTGATCTTCGCGCCGTCGTTCTTGCTCGTGTTCGCGCTCGCGCCGGTGTGGAACCGGTTGCGCACCGATCGGCTCGCCGTCGGCGCGCTACGCGGCGCGGGTGCCGCGGTCGTCGGCTTGCTCGGCGCGGTGCTCTATTCGCCGCTCATCGTCACGCTCGCGGGCGATCTCACCCGCATCGCGATCGCGCTCGGCGCGTTCGCGCTCATCGTGGTGTGGAAGACTCCGCCCTGGGCGGTCGTCGCCTGCGCCGCCGCGGCCGGCGCCCTCTCGGCACTCGCGGGAGCGCCCGTGTAGCGAGGCGAACGACGCGGCGCCGGCGCTGCGCACGTGCGTTCCAGGAGCGATGAATGAAACGGAGTCTTGCCGCCGCGGCGCTGATGCTCGTGAGCCTCTCGACGGTCGCAGTAGCGCAAATCGCCACGGTGGAGTTGCCGAACGGCTGGCGGATCATCCCGCCGCAGGGCGCCGTCGGGACGGTCGGAACGTTGCCGACCGGAATCGTGCTTACGCCGGATCGCGCGCATCTGCTCGAGCTCGAAACGGGGCACCAGCGGCCGGTGCTACGCATCCTCGATGCGCAAACGCTCGTCACGCAGAAGTCGATCACCTTCGAGGACGCCTACGGGGCACTCTTCCCCGATGAGAGCGGCGTGTGGGTCGCCGACACGCAGACCTTCGGCGAGCAGATCACGCACGTCACCTACGCGGGCGGCATCGATCGCACGATCAGCTTACCGATCCCGTTCTTTCCCGCGGCGATCGCGCGCTCGCCGGATCGCCGCACGCTCGCGGTGGCGGGGGATCTCTCGAGCGATGTCGCGCTGATCGATGCCGGATCCGGCGCGATCCGCGCCCGCGTCCTCGTCGGACGGCGGCCCGCGGCGGTTGCGTTTGCACCCGACGGACGGACGCTCTATGTCGCGCTACGCGCGCAGTCGATCGTCCAGGCCGTCGATGTCGCGCGCGGCACGATCCGTGCGACGATCCCCGTCGGCCGTCATCCGGACGCGCTTGCGATGCACGGCGATAAACTCTTCGTCGCCGACAGCGACGACGATGACGTCGCGGCGATCACGCTCGCCGACAATTCGGTGCGGCGGTTCCCGCTCCCGATCCACGCCGGCGCCTACGGCGAATCCCCGAATGCGCTCGCGATCGCGGGCGACCGGCTCTACGTCTCGTGCGGTGCCGCGAACGCGATCGCGGTCTACGAGATCGTGCGTGGCGGTCTGCTGCCCATCGGCGCGATTCCGACCGGCTGGTATCCGACGGCGGTCGCGATCGACCCGGCAGCCGGCGTGCTCTTCATCGCCGACGGCAAAGGCGAGAGCGGCCACGCGAATCCCGAGTACCGGCCCAACACGCCGGGTACGCACGGCTACATCGCCGACAATCTGGCCGGCTCGATCCGCCGGGTCGCGATCCCCGGCGACGCGGCGCTGCGCGATGGCACCATCACCGTGCTCGAACTGATGCAGCATGTCGCGCGGCGCGACGACCAAGTGATCCGCCCGAACGGTCCGCTCAAACACATCATCTACGTCATCAAGGAAAACCGGTCGTACGATCAGGTGCTCGGCGACGTCGCGGGTGCCGACGGCGACCCGTCGCTCGTGATGTTCGGCGCGAACATCACGCCCAACCAGCACGCGATCGTCGCGCGCTTCGGTGACTTCGACCGCTTCTTCGACAACGCGCACGTCAGCGCCGACGGCCACAACTGGTCGCTCGGCGCGTTCGCCAACGACTACCTCGAGAAAATGTGGCCGGCGAACTATGCGAACCGCCGCCCGTACTACGACTTCGAGGATGGTGCCGAAGCCTCGACCGCGCACGCCGGGTATCTGTTCGACGATGCGGTGCACGCGCACGTCTCGATCCGCAACTACGGTGAGTTCGTGACGGCCGGTCCGGCAAACGGCGTGCCGGTCTCGACGACGCACCGGAATCTGCAGAGCATCACGGATCGGCAATTCCCGACCTTCGACCTCGACATCCCCGATGTCGATCGCTTCGCCGAGTGGAAGCGCGAATTCGATCGCTATGAAGCGACGAAGACGCTGCCGTCGCTCGAAATCGTCCGTTTTCCACGCGATCACACGGCGGGGACGCGAACCGGCGACGTGACGCCGCAAGGAATGGTGGCGGACAACGATCGCGCGGTCGGTCTGCTCGTCGACGCGGTCTCGCACAGCCCTGATTGGGGCTCGACGGCGATCTTCGTGCTCGAAGACGATGCGCAAAACGGCGCCGATCACGTCGACGAACAGCGCTCGACGCTCTACGTCGCCTCGCCGTACGCGCAAGCCGGCGTCCATCATCTGCACTATACGACCGTTAGCGTGCTGCGCACGATCGAGATCGTGCTCGGCCTGCCGCCGCTCTCGACCTACGATGCCGGGGCGCCACCGCTCGACGACGCCTTCACCGCAACGCCGAATCTCGATCCCTTCAACGCCGTGCCCGAAACGTACGATGTGAACACGAAGAATGCGAAGACCGCCTACGCGGCCCGCGAGAGCGCGCGGCTGGACTTCTCGCACGAAGACCGCGTCCCCGACGGCCTCCTCAACGACATCCTTTGGCACGCCGTGCGCGGCGATACGCCGGAGCCGCTGGTCGGCGAATTCACGCGCGCCGCGACCGCGCAAGCGAGCGGCAACGATGATGACGACGACGATTGAGGCACCGTTAGGCTCGTCTTAATCTTCGCTTGGTACGGTCGAAGCTATGCTGAACCGCCTTTTTTCCGCGGCGACCGCCGGCGCGCTTACTCTCGTCACCGTGTTGCCGTGCATCGCACCGCAAGCGGTCCGCGCCCAGTCGACCGCCGCGCACAACGTGATCCTCTTCGTCCCCGACGGCCTGCGAGCCGCGATCGTCGATCCGACGCTCGCGCCGACGATGGCGCAGATCCGCCGCGACGGCGTCGATTTCGCCAACCCGCATTCGATCTTCCCGACCTTTACGACCGCGAACGCATCGGCGTTCGCGACCGGCCATTATCTCGGCGACACCGGCGATTTCTCGAACACGATCTACGCGGGCTTCAAGGTCGTCAGCGCCAAATATTCGTTCACCCCGTTTCTCGAAGCGGATCCGGTTCTCGGCGAGATGGACGCCGGCGAGGGGACGACCGGCAATTATCTCGATGAGGAAAGCGTGCTCGCCGCCGCGCGCGCGGCCGGATACGGCACGGCCTCGATCGGCAAAGTCGGCCCGGTGGCGATTCAAGACGTCACCTCGCGCGACGGGAGCGGCACGATCATCGTCGACGATCAAACCGGGAATCCCGGCGGGATTCCGGTCGATCCGTCGATCCTCGCGCAGATCGAAGCGGTGACGCACGACACGGCTGCTCCGTCGCGCGGCGACAACGGCCCGCGCGGCGACGCTTCGCATCCGGGGACGCTCGTTCCCAATACCGTGCAGCAAGACTACTTCACCGCGGTCGCAACCAAGGTCGTGCTGCCCGCGCTCAAAGCGAAGGGCAAACCGTTCGCGATGGTGTTCTGGTCGCGCGATCCCGACGGCTCGCAGCACAACCAAGGCGACAGTCTCGGCACGCTCACGCCGGGGATCAACGGTCCGACGTCGTTCGCCGCGATCAAGAACGCGGATAGCGATCTGCACGCGCTGCGCGCCGCGCTCGTCGCGCTCGGGCTCGACCGCACGACCGACATCATCGTGGCGGCCGACCACGGTTTCTCGACGATCTCGAAAGAGTCGAAGACGTCGCCCTCGATGCGCTACACGTACGCGGACGTTCCCGCCGGTTGGCTCACGCCGGGCTTCGTCGCGCTCGACCTCGGGAACGCGCTTGCGCTGCCGGTGTCGGATCCGGATAACGCCGATGCCGTCGTGCATCCGGATCTCGAAGGGAAGCATCCGGTCGCGGGCAACGGTCTCATCGGTTTCGACAGCACGAAGCCCGACGTCGTCGTCGCTTCCAACGGCGGTTCGGATCTCGTCTATCTGCCGCAACCGAACGCGAAGGAACTCGCACCCAAAGTGATCGCCACGCTGCTCGCGCAAGATTACGTCAGCGGCCTCTTCGTCGACGACCGGCTCGGGTCGTACCCCGGCACGCTGCCGCTCTCGGCGATCAACTTCCTCGGTGCGGCGGTCACGCCGGTGCCGGCGATCGTGATCAACTTCCGCTCGTTCTCGACCGGCTGCGCCGTGGCGCTTCGTTGCACGGCCGAGATCGCCGACACCGTGCTGCAGCAAGGCCAAGGGATGCACGGCAGCTTCAGCCGCGCCGACACGGCCAACTTCATGGCCGCGATCGGGCCGGACTTCAAACACGGCTTCAGCGATCCGGCGCCGGTCTCGAACGCGGATGTCGGAATGACGCTCGCCGCGATTCTCCATCTCTCCATCCCCGCGAAGGGGAGACTGGTCGGCCGGGTGATGACCGAGGCGATGCCGGGCGGCCCCATCCCGCCGCACACGACGCACGTGATCGGCTCCAAACCCGACGCCGCCGGACACGTGACGACCATGATCTATCAAACCGTCGGCTCGACACGCTATTTCGACGCGGCGGGGTTTGCGGGGAAAACCGTCGGGCTCTCCGGTGCGATCGTAACGCCGTAGATCCCCGAACGCCGGACGGGGCGCGCCGATAACGAGGGTCCGGCTCGGATACAAGGAAAGGCGATTCCACTCAGCCGTCAGCTGAGCGAAACTGTCTTTCTGAATTGAGGAGTTTGCATGGCCGCAACCGCATTCGGCAGCCGCAACCGCAGCAGTCCCCAACCGGTGGCTCGTCGCGGCGGCGGGTACGATCGTCATGATCACGCTCGGCACCGCGTACGCGTGGAGCAACTTCACCCAACCGCTCATCGCCGCGTTTCACTGGTCCGCCAGCGAAACGACGCTGACGTTCGGCCTCGCGATTTTTTTCATCGGGATCGGAGCCGTGGCGGGCGGCCTCCTCTCGCAACGCTTCGGCCCGCGCAACGTCACCGTCGCCGGCGCCGTGCTCTGGGGGGTCGGCAACATCCTGGCGGGGATCGGTCCGCACGAACAGTGGTGGTGGTATCTCACCTACGGCGTGATCGGCGGCTTCGGAAACGGGATGGCCTACATCATCCCGATCGCGGCCGTGACGAAGTGGTTCCCCGACAAACGCGGCCTGGGCAGCGGCATCGTCGTGATGGGCTTCGGTCTGGGCGCGTTCTTCTACGGCTTCATCCTCAAAGCGATCCCGGCGTACGTGACGCTCTCGCATCACGCCGGTGCGTACTCCGATGCGCGCGCGGCGGCGATCAAAGCGCACACCGTCTTCGATCCGGCGTCGGTCGCGCTGACGGCGGACGACATCTCGACGCTGCTCGGCCTCTTCTTGTATTCCGGTATCGCCTACGTGATCATCGGCGGGCTGTGCGCGCTGCTGGTCGATAATCCGCCCGAGGGGTACACCGTCGCCGGCGCGGCCGCCGCGAAGGTCTCGCACGAAGGCAGCTTCACGCCGGCGCAAGTACTCGCGACGCCGCAGTTCTACTTGCTCTGGCTGATGCTCTTCCTCAACGTCGTCGCCGGCATCTTGGTCGTCTCGAACGCGGTGCCGATCATCCGCGAACTCGTCACCTTCGGCGTCACCGATCCCGACCAAGTGAAGGCGCTCGCCGGTGCGGCGGTCGGAACGTATGCGATCGTCGCGGTCTTCAATGGTCTGGG